>Ga0209499_1001583_pt1 | contig 15491 bp, 32 predicted proteins | sample C_130208_EF_Meta_FD_187306 | JGI IMG/M metagenome (GOLD analysis project Ga0209499, IMG submission 187306) | Freshwater microbial communities from Lake Croche, Canada to study carbon cycling - C_130208_EF_MetaG (SPAdes) (version 2) | ecosystem: Environmental > Aquatic > Freshwater > Lake...
AGCAATTCCAGTTGGGTTGCGTACATAATCAACAACTTCTACAATCTGTTGTAAGCGACCTATAAACTCTTCTGCTTCTCTAATTTTAGCCATTAAAGCACTATCAATCACAAATTTACCTACAGATTTTAACTGTACAACACTAACAGTTATTTTGTATTTTTCATATAAATAATAAGAAATAAATGATAACCAAAAATCTGTTTCACTTTCCTCTAATGCAAAATAAAATACTTTCGCTTTAATAGAAGTTCCAAAAGTTTGCTTATAAACATTCAAAACAGTTAGATATTTACAAAGCTTTGTTTTACCTGTACCTGAGTTTGAAGTTAGACAAGTAATAGAACCTTTTGTAAAACCTCCATAAACTTCCGCTAAGCGATTAAATGGTGGAGGGATAGAAGTTATACCTCCTTCTGCTTTAATGCGTCTATTACGCTCTATTTGGTTTATTACGTGTTGAAATTTATTCATTCTTATTTATTTAAAGTACTCTATGGCTTGAATAGCTTGTTCCTCCAGATTTACCTTCTTCACACCACTTAGCTAAATCGCTTTGATCTACTCCATCTATTTTTTTATAAACAAAATATCCACACTCTCTAATGTATTGTAAAGAGCCTGTTTTTCTTAAATTATTAATATATAGATCAGTAGCCAATAAAACATCTGCCATAGTGTATTCAGGGTATTCTTTGAAGAATTTAAGTAATTTTCTTAGTACATTATTTTTTTCAGTAGTCTTACCTGCTAATCCAATATTTTGCTTACTAAACTTATCAATAAATTCTCTTAGTTGATTAGGTTCTAATGAAAAAGGTACTTTCTTTTCTTCGATAGGAGGTATTACAGCTGTTTGTAATCTGCCTATAACTGTTGTAGGCCCTACTAAATCTTTAATTTTGTCTGTCCACATATAACTGGATTGACTGTGTCTTAAGTATCCTTGATCAATCCATTGTTGAAGGAGACCTTCTTGTTGGCAGATTGACCATAGTACTTCATAAAATGTTTTTTTCATATTTTTATATTTCTAGTAAATAAGCGTAATAAATTTTAGAGGGAAACAAATTTACTAAGTTTCCCTCTATTTTGCAAATAGAATTAATTAAAATAATGTTAAATAACTCCAAATCTTTCTCCTTCTCCATACATAGCATCATAATCTTCAGGAGGTATATTGAACATAGAAAAACAATCGTCACAAGAAGTATTAATTAGTAAGAAGTTGTCAGGACGAATTTCATTTCTACAACAAGGACAAACTCCATCTAATAACATATCATCTATTGTTTTTTGATTAGGAAGAGCAGAACTTATATAAACCTCATCACATTTATAATGTCTTAGTTCTAGTCGCTTTTCTGTTTCAATATACTGAGGATACATTTCCATATACCACTCATCAGCTGCATCATAGTCTACTTCTTCTTCTACGTTAGTATCAGTTGCTATAGGAACATTGAAAGAACTATGTTTCGAAGACAATTCAGTAGACTTCGCTTCTTTTGGGTACGAGTCTTTTGACGTATTTTCCCAATACGATTGCCCGTACCTCGATGAGTAATAACCATCGTAGATGTCGTCTTCCCAGATGTCGATTTGCCTGGCAGATGTAGGTACTGGAGTTTTGTAAACTGGAGCAACATATGTATGTTCCCACTTTACTCCTCCTAGTCCTACCAGTAAGTCATAAACGTAATTAACTGCATTTTGATAATGTTTCTTGCTAATCACCTCATTATCAGTGTGTTCCTTAACGTAGCCAATACTCACATTACATGCAATACAATTAACCAAAGGAGACCTTTTCAATTCCCCGACGTCGGTTGCGATACCATTAGCCTTAGCATAGCCGTATTTAAAAGAAATTTCAGAAGCTGCATCAACAAACTCTTGAGAACAAGTTTCTATTCCGTTTGTAAAAGTAACCAAGTCATTAGTGAAAGAACGTCTGTCACCTTGCAAAATCATAGTACAATCTGAGAAAAAGCTTTTATCTGCAACTCTTGAACCTTCCATCCCAGATTCTTCGTCCTTAGGAAAGAATAGCTTGATCGCATCAAAGCGATTAAACATTTCTATAGCCAAAGAGATACCAATACCATCATCAGCACCTATACCACATTGACAACCTTCTTCCATATCAAAACCAAAAATCCAGTCTTTATTCATATAGACTCTAACATTGTCTCTATGGGCTTGATTAATGTCTGTATGGGCTACTAAACAACGATACTGAGTTGCTTCTCCTTTAATTACGTAAAGATTACCATAACCATCTCTAGACGTTATTGCACCTTTTGAATTGAAGAAATCTTGAAGACTAGTTACGAATATGTCTTGAGCTTCACTGTGAGAGTGTCTTCTTACTTTTAAAATGTTAAGTACTAATTCCCAATCAGGTTCAATAGCATATTCTACCTCAGGCAATTCTGAGAATGTTTTTTTATAGTTGTTATAGTTTTTCATATTTTTTATTTTTTTCTTTTTTTTAAATTTTAATTAAAACGCATCGTCTTCTTCTTCAACTGATTCAAGTACGTCAGGGGTTTGTTCTTCTAGTCTAGCTTGTATTAGAGAAGGTCTTTCTTCGTCATTTGGATGATAATAACGTCCATCTTCTTCAAAATAGTCATGAACATTAGAAAGAAAATATCCATTATCATTCTCATACTGCTCTATGTGATAAGAAGATTCATGAACATAGTCATCATTAAACAATGTTATAGTATCGTCTATATGAGCATGAGTCCATGAACCATAATCACAATAAACTACATCATCGTCATCACGGAACATTCTACCTCTACTAGTGTCTACCACACAGCCATAACAACCTGTTTCATCATAATAAGTATCTAGTAAGTCTCCATCACCACTTCCACAATGAGGACAACACTCTTTGTCTTTCTTATAGATGTTACCGTGTTGATCTTGAAACTTCCAATACTTATTGTCAGGACAAGCTCCTGTTAGACCTGAAATATTAAAGTCATAATAACACAAAGAATCCATATAAGGACCTTTTTGTAAAGATCTTACTAGACTTTCATCTACTGGAAATACATTCTTTCTAAGACTAGAATCGTTGTAAAGGTCTGGATACTTGTTAGTTATGTTCTTAAGAATAGCATTAGAAGTCTCATCAACATAATAAATTCTGTCTCTGAATGTTCCATTTTCGTTAGTCCACAACAAACATCTAGCAGCTACTTTCTTATGAAAATAAAGAGTTGCCAATCTACAACAGTCGGAGTCTTCGTAAATTTTAAAGTAACTTTGCTTTTCTGTTTGTCGCATACAACTTCTACCTAAAGTACCACTGTCATTAACATAATTAACATGATGATAGTTATCTCTAATCTTTTCTCCTGTTACTTCTGCATAAGAATAACCTGGAATACCAATCATAGTAAACTCTCTATAGGCATCAGTAAAGTCGCTTATTTCTTTGTCAGTAAATTCTTGACCAAAGATTTTGCGAATCAACTTACCTACAGTACTGTGATATCTCACTTTACCTTGCCATACTTTAGGAAATAACTTCTTAGTTAACTTTACCTTTAAGTTAGAGATAGTAGTTTGATTATTAGGATTGTTAATAGTTAGCTTTTTATTAGTAACTATACCTTTAATATCAGGAATACCTTCATTGGTATTAAGAACAATTTCAGTGTTATCAGGCAGATCCACTAATAAATCAAAAACAGAAAAAAAGTCAGTATTGTTTAACTCGGAAATAAACAATGAATTACTATCAAGAGTAACTTTTAAGTGCTCTAGTTTAGTAAAACTGCTTAGACCTTGTAGTTTAATACGAGCATCTTTACCCGTAATAATTTGATCAATTACTACATCATTTAGAATTTCAGGTTCTGAATCCCAATAAATCTTACGAACAGTGTTGATAGTTGCTTGTATTTCTAGTTTAGGATGAATTTCATAGTAAGGTTCTTTAACTTTTTCAAATTTAAGAATACGAGCTTCATCTAAGTAAGAGATTTTAGTATCATCTTCTTCGCTAATGCCAATATAATTAATTCCGTCTACTCCTACAAACTCTTTATTTAAAAAAGCATTTGCAATCTTTCCTACTTCTTCTCCTTTGTTATTTAGTACGCTTTCAAGTAATATTTTAAATTTAGGATTAAGAATAAATTTCTTAGGCTTAACTGCCTTCTTTGGTTTTAGTGTTTTTTCAGTAACAATAATTTGTTTACCTTGTTTAGGGGTTTCCTCGCAAATAAGGGCTTTTTTTTTATCTTCTAGGTTTAGTTGAATTTGTGTTGTCATAATTTTAAAATAAAAAAGGAGCCTTTTGAGCTCCTTATGTGTTAATTTTAATTAAGTTTAATTTGTTTTGAACAGTTCGTAATCAGAGTTTTCTGTTTTGAACTTGAGATAAGTTCCTTCTTCAGACTCTTCTATGATCTCTGTAATGGGAGTAGTTAACCAAGTATAATTTAAATACTGAGGATTTACAATTACACTACGTCCTACCAAAGGTTCTAAGTGAGCTTCTTTAAAAGTTCCATCTTCATTCCATTCAACATATTTTACTCTACTTCCTTTTAGGATAAGTTGGTCTCTTTTTCTGATTAATTCGTAAGAGTCTCCTTCAACAAGAATTTTTTGTTGTTCAATTTTCATTACTTAAAGCTTTTAGATAAGATAAACATGTTGACTAAGTCCCAAAACTTAGCAATCTGTCCAAATACAGGATTAGAATCAATAGCTTCTTTAGGAAGAGTACTGATTACGTTTAAAGGTTTAGAAATAAGAAGTGCTATTTCTTTAATTAAGGCCTCAGAAGGTTCGTCTAAATGTTTACTTAAAGTTTCTTTTGATTCATCGTAGAACTTTTTAGCTTGAAACTTAGCACTTTGTTCTAATTGTTCAGGGGTAAGTTTCCCTAGGTCAAAATTGTCTATACTCATGGTGGTTAAATTAAGTCAGGAAATTCAAATCTTCCTGTGATAAAATTAAATTGATTTGTTAGAAAAAACTCTCCATAACCCACTTTAGGTGAGTCTTCGTTAAAGTGAGTTAATTTAAAATGTTTAAGTTCGATTGCTTTAAATACTTCATTGTCTTGAATTTCAATCCAATGATTGTTTTGTTTTTGAGAAATCATTAATACTTTGGTTTCTCCTTTGCCTGCTGAATAATTTACTCTGTACATATTGATTGCATTTTTCTATGAATTTTTCTTTGCTCCCAAATAATGTGAAGCTGCCATCTGTACCATTTTACTAAATTAATATTTTTAACATTACAATAATCAATGAAATCAACAGTCATCTTTCCTTGAAGACTAGCTAGCTGATTCATCTAATTGTAAGTTAAGATACTCATAGCTATCTACAAATATAGCGTCTTTTTCTTCGTTTTGCAAATCATTAAATTGTGCAAAGTCTTCTGCTTCTTTTTTAAATTCTGCTAAATCTTGTTGTGCTCTAGCAAAATCTGCCTCCAATAAGGCATCAAAGTCTTTCAATAGTTGTTTTGTTTGTGTCATCGTTTTCTTCTTTAGGTCTAAATTCGTCCATAGGACATGAAAAACATATAGGGTTTTTCTTACTGAGAAATTTTCCGCATACTTCGCATTGTTTAGGAGTATAAGGATCTTCTTCGTAATAATACCCTATAGGTTTATATGGTTTTTTATACATAATTTATTTTAGATTCTTCAAAATCTTTCAATACATCTTCTACCCACGTTTCATCTACAGTATCTCTATAGCAAAGAATGTGTATGTGAGAAGTTTCGTCTGTTGGTAATCTCATCATACGACCTAGTTTCTGCCTAGCTTTTGGAGAACTAGCTGAAAAAGTATGAAGGACAATAGCGTGTTTTAAGGCACTAATATTAATACCCTCACTCAACTGTTCAACACAAGATAATCTTGTGATCAAACCTTTTTTAAATGCGTGTAAATAGTCTCCATCCATTTGAGAATGGTGAGAATAACTACATAATTTTTCTGCTTGTTCAATAGTGTTAGCAAAAACTATGCATTTTTCATCATCAGGAATCTGCTTAAGTAGTTGTAAGGTGTATCTTTCTTTAGTTTTACATTGTTTTAAGACATTTACTCTATTAATGTGAGCAAACATTCTAGACTTATCAGTAGAAGCCATTAGAATGCGTTTACTTGCATATTCGTAATTGGATCTTTCGCTTACCATAAAGTTCTTAACAGCAATATTCTTAATAGTAGATAGGTCTAGTTTATGAACATAAATTCTATAATCATTAAGCATACCTGCTTCTACACCTTCATCCATTTTAAAAGTATAACGAATAGGATAATATTTATTCATCATTATCTTTTTGTCTTCTTGTCTTGGTGGAGTACCTGTTAAGCCTAAAATATTCCCTAAGTACTGATGCAAGTGTTTGTCTTGATGTAATAGTAAGTTATGAGCTTCGTCCATTACAATGTTTTGAAACTGAGGTAAGTCGTGTTTCTTCAAAGAAAGATAGGTGGAGAAAGTTACATTTTCCATTACGTGTTCATAATTAAACTTAATGGCATCGTCTTGCCATGATTTAATAATGTCTAGCTTAGGAACTAATATAAGCGTTTTTCCACCTACTTTGTTTAAGTACATAAGTCCTAACTTAGTTTTTCCTGCACCTACGCTTAAAACTACTCCAGAACGTCTAAATTTAAGAACGCTTTCTAAAGCTAATTGTTGGACTGAGTCTTTTGTTGTCATTTTAATAAAATTAAGTAACCTGTTTCTACTCTTTTGAATCCGTCAATGATTAATCCTTCAAATACTGGATCAATCCATCGCATATTAGTACCTTCTGTTAAATAAGGTCCACCACTAGGATCTACCATATGTATTTTAGAAAGGTCTGAATGAACTAATGATCCGTATTTTTTATTTACTTCTTCGTATTCAAAAGTTTCACGATTGTAATGATGTATTTTTTCTTTAAATTCTTCTAGAGGCATTGGATTCTCTTCGTCTTTACAATAAGCTTCATACGCTTTATTATAGTTGTTAGGATATGAAAATCTACACCATTTAAAGTCTCCTTCCCAAAGTATCCCTTCATCTGTTTTTGTAAATGTATAGATGTCGTTGTATCTATTTTTGAGTTTTACTTTCATTAGTGACTGTCTCCTATGTTATGTTTTTCTCCATAGATTAAATAATCAGGATTGATTACTTTAGCTATTTTATTTCGTTCACCAGTATAGTACTTAATTACAATACCTTCATGTGGCACTTTAGTTCCTTCAATAAAGTTATTAAATACAAATTTATCTTGAATTTCCTGAGACCATAAACCTCCATATAAAACAGGTACATAAGGTAAATGTAAAACATTACAAAAAATATCAATACTTCTACCAACTCCACAATACTCACCGTTTATTGTAACATCAAATCCAGCAAACTTAATTTCAGTTAGACCATAGTCGTATCCTTTTTGGATACCTGGACCATAGATTTCACCATAAATTACAATACCTTCTTTGATGTCATAGTATTCTTTATAACTTTTAAACAAATCCCATAACTTTTCTCTAATACTATACTTTTCAGCAATAGTTCTCCATACATCAGTATCATAAAATCCTTGTGAATCACTACCTTTTTCTACATTGTGAGAGCCATAAACATACTCATACTCAACCCATTTGTCTCCAAATAAACGTTTTACCCTATCCCAAATAGATAGTCTACTCTTTTTTACAATACCGTAACGAGCATTAGTACCATGAATTTTTCTAGTTACTTCTACTGTGTCTTCCTCATTAAACATTCCAGTAACGTTTTTGATGTTTGGAAACTTGTAGTAAATACCAAAGTTCTGATTTTGATAGTATCTAAAGTTACGGCCCGAAGATAACTGTACTGGTCTTGCTGGTGGTTCGTATTTAAAAATACCTAAAGCATCCATACAATCAGTACCTTCATTATATATTTTATTACTGTAGATAGAAACATAAGACATAGGTATAATTAAACACTCAGAATAAACACCTCTTAACTTAACTGTACGTACACGTTGACCTTTACGTAAGTAACTAGTTACATTCATTGCATCAGATAGTCTTTGAGGGATAACAGCATCTGTAGTTGCTACTACTACTAGATCATCTACTTTGTATTCACCCTTCTTGATGATACAATTCCAACCCCCAATAACACTTAACTCAATGTTATCAGCATCTTCAATAGGCTTAATTTCATTAATTTTTGCTACAAAGCAAACGCTATTTTGATTTTCCATAATTTATTTTTTACTTTTTAAAAATACTTTTAAAGTTCTTCCTTCATCTTGTATAGATAGTTCAGTAGAGATTCCATATCTTACTAAGGCTCTTCCTGAGTCATCTATTACTTCGAATCTAGTAACTTGTTTAAGCGATTCATTAATAGGGTCAACTAAAGGAGTCGACCTCTTTAATAATTCTTCGATTGTAATAGGTTTATAGTCTACTCTTTCACAAGATACACACCAATAACGAGGTTCGCCTACTTCTTTGTCGTGAATATGTCCATGAATATTACCTCTTACGTCTGGGTAATTAAGTTCTAATGGATGTACAGGACAATGAGTAAGAAAGAAACCTTTATAATGAATCATTCCTGCTACGCTATTTACGTAATTTAAAAGGTCTTTAGAGTCTTGTCTACGGTCATGATTACCCAATACTACATGTTTAATTCCGTTTAAAAGATCGAGTAAGTAATAAGGAGTTTTTGTTTCTGTAGTAACATCACCTAAAATATAGGTAACATCTCGCTTATCTACTACTTTGTTCCACTCGTTAATAATGTGTTCATCATGTTCTATAATAGAGTTAAAACCTCTTCTTCTTGCCATGTTTTCTTGACTTAAATGTAAGTCAGCAATAAATCTAACTACTCCTGCCATTTTGTTTTATTAATTTAATTAATTTAACCAAGGATTAAAATAATCTGAGTTATTTCCATTTAATCCTTCATAATCATCTTCAAACTCTATTTCTTGCATAATTCTATTTATTTGTTACCTCCTTGTATTTTATCACGCATCCAAATTGCACCTTCAACCATATCATAACATTTGTATTCTTCACCTCCCAAAATTGCTGTAAATTCTCTTTCTATCTCCTCATCAGTCGGCAGTTGGATGGGTGTAGTAATATTTAAGCCATAATTTTCATCCATTATTGCATCCTTATGGTTACATAAAATTGCTTGTTGAATTTGTTTTACTTGTTCTTCTGTGTATAGTTTCATTTGTTACCTCCGTATGTTTTGTTTTTTTGTTGATTTGCTCATTTGTTCCAATTAAATTTTAGATATGTCGTATAACTTACCATAGCATTAAATAACCACATCCATGTCCAAAAATCTTTGTCATTTTCTATGTCGTAAGCAAAAATCAAAAAGAAAATTATTGATAATAATAAACTTAACCACTCTACTGCTGTTTGTTTTGTTTCGTTGCTCATAGTTTTCTTTTTAAAATGTAATCGTAACACAAAGTAAATGTTCCTGTAAACAGAGTGTATAATAAAAAGAAGTCAATCACAAATCCAAAAACTGGCTTGTAACAAACTACTCCCAACATTATAAACCCAATCATTAATGCTTTAAATAAATGCCATGCGTCAGTTAAGAACACTAAAATAGTAGAAGAGAATAAGAACTTTTCTTTATTAGGAACATAAGGAGTACTCCACTTGTTTATCCATGATTCTTTAGGATCCCAAAATAAAGGATTAAAGTTCTTAAAAACGCTCTGATCGTATCTAGTAAACAAAGTATCCATTACTCCGTTACAGATTCCTGCTAGTATTATAAATAGTATGCTCATGTTTTATTTAATGTTTTCTAATGAGTAAGAATTAAATATTACTTCATATATTTCTTCCGCAGAGGATATATCACTAGATGAGCCACATGGGACATCTTCGAAAGCTACTTTTAATGCTTTTTCAACGTGTAGTTTAGCAAATTCAATCATTGCTTTGCGAGTAGACCACCCTTTATGGGGGTTTGATTGACATTCTTTTAAGAATTCTTCTGCCGTTTGTTTTGTTTCGTTTTTCATAATTTTTCTATTTCTCTTTTTACTACTTTCCAATAGTTTTCTGAAAATCTATCATTTCCAAATTCTTGATTTTCATGTGTAGTAACTTTCATTATTTCTTCAACACAAAGCAATGCATTTTCTTTTGCCTCGTCACGAGCTGTTCTAACTGGTGGACCTAAATATACCTTGTATGTTTTTATAAACGTATTGCAAAGTTCTTTTGCTTTTTCTTGTGGTGTTCTTGTTGGTGTCATTTGTTGCCTCCGTATATTTCGTTAATTAACGGAACTCCTTCAAGAATAGTTGCATCTGTTAATGGTCTGTGAGCGATTACTTTTTTAAGATAATCTTTATTCACATCATAGTGTTCAATATTATGGCAATACAATTCGTTTTGAATAGTGTTAATAAACCAATTGTCTTTTTTAATTTCTTCATCACTTACAATAAGTGCGTATTGTTTTGTGTAAATTATTTCGTTTTTCATTTGTTACCTCCGTAGGTTTCGTTGTAGTAGTTTTCTAAATTAAATGGGTTTGTTATATCCTCATCCAATATTTTTCTTACTGCGTTTCTTGTAAATTCTAATATCTGCTCCTTCTCTATTTCTTTGGCTTGTCTCTTTAATTCAATGTATTCGTTTTTATCAATATTTAATTGAATAAGTCCAATCGATGTACAATCTCTTAAATCTCCGACTTCTTCAATTTTTTCAATAAAAATTTCTAATGTTGTTTGTTTTTTCTCATTGTTCATAGTTTCTTTCTTTAAATTTTTGTATAACTACTTTAATTGCTTCTGTTATAACTTTAGGTTCTGGCATAGGTATATCTTCGCCTAGTCTCCAATCGTTATAATAAGCCAAATTAATAATGGCTTCTTTTTCAGTCATCGGTTTAGATTCCAAAACTCTTTTTAAGAGCTTTAAAGTGACTATTTTGCTTAATTGGATGTAACTCTTCAACTCCTTCGTCTAAGAGGCTTACAAGCAAGAAAACATGCATTTCTGTAGATTCTATTTTGTTACAAGTTTTACAATCGTCTATAAACTCGTCTACACATTTTTCTATGTCTACATGTTGTTTAATTTTACAAACACTAATAAGGTGTTGTGTGTATTCTTTTAGTAATTCTTCTATTTCTTTCATATTAAAGTGTATTGTTTGTATTTTTCTTCTAATTGAGGATCGTGCATAGTCTTTAGTCCTATGCGATTTTTGTAGGCCCAAATTGTCATTGGTTCTACAAACATAATTAAAGCTAGGTCAAACCTATTAATTTTTAAAAAAGTAAATAAAATATAAGCAATAATTCTTTTGACTTTTACTGCTTCATGCATGCTTGTTTTACACATTACATCTTCAGGAGGAATGTTGTAATCTTCGCATACTTTTACGATAATGTCAATAACTTGAGGTGTTAAAATCTCTTCTTCTGTTCTTCTAGGTAGTGAATTCATCATCATCTAAAGCTAGTTTCTCTTTGGTATAGTATTTCTTTTAAATTACGCCAATAACCTCTTCCTTCTGGAGTTTCATCCCAAGGAAAAGCATCATTAACATACTGACGTACATTATCACGTTGAAATCTTTCTAATCCTTGTAATTGTCCCCAGCTAATGTCATTAAAAGTACCTTCTTCAAAGTTTCTTTGGTACTTTTTGTCAGGCGACATATTCGCTTCAAACTTTTCCCATTCATCTTTGGTAAAAAATTGTTTAAAATCTTTATAATTTTTCATCTTTTAAAGTTTTAGGAGTTTTCTCTTTTGTATATTTTTTCACGTAACCGGTGCCAGTAATAATAACCTTGTGGAGTACCCTCCCACGTAAATCCTATATATATAATATCAGAAGCATTTTTGTGTTTTAAGATACGTTCTGTTCCTCCTAGCTTATTAAGAATTCTCTCATAAATATCATCTCCGTCTTTTTCCCATTCTTCTTGAGTCAGAAAAGGTCTTAAGTAAGTTTCTAGATGACTTTTTATTCTATCTTTATAATCTTTCATCTTTTAAAATATTAATTCACTAGTTCCGTAATAAACTCTATTAAAAACTTTATAATACCAAGTGCTCCAATAAGAATGTCCTTCTCTCGAGATACTCCAAACAAAATGTCTATTAATATATGCATCAGGTTCTTTTTCGTACTTAATAGGTACAAATCTATAATTATTGAGAAGTTTAGGAATATACTCTTCCCATTCTTCTTGTGTGACATACTGTCTTAACTCTTCTTCTAACCTTTTAAGTACTACTTTTTTTTCTTGTTCTGTTAGCATAACTTTTAAAATGGAAGATTTTTATCGCTTCTATGAAGAACTTTTGACCATATATCTGACCAATAACTAGGACTCAAAGTATGATTCCAAACAAATCCTCTTTGTATAATCAAATGAGGGTCACGTTTTGAATTAAAAATTTCTTCACTTCTTCTAGAGTATGTTCTTAAATACTCTTCTAAGTATTTAGGGAGAAACTTTTCCCACTCTTCTTTAGTAAGATACTCTCTTAAGTTTTTCTCTAAGTAAGCGATTAGCTTTTTTTCTCTTTCTTTATTTATTAAGTCTTTCATATATTACAATTTCAAATTCACGATAGCTTAAATCTTCGTACCAAAAGTCTTTGTGTAAAGACGATAGAAAAGCATTCATTCTTGTTTCTAAATTTAATCTAGGATCAATAACATTAGTTTTAAGCCATTTTTCTATTGTTGGGTTGTTAATGCGGTTATATTTATCAAATTTTTGACAAGATTCACATACAACTTTCCACTCTGCTTCTTTAAAATACCCCCGAATTTCTTCTAATCCAGGGGCATTTTCATAATCAAAGGGTTTCATTTTACTATCTTTAAATTACTTAAATAGAGGGGACTTTCTGCATAAACACCGTCTATGTTTCTTAGATAACGGTTTTGTACATGTACATAACATTTAATGTTATCACGATAAGTGTTATAACTTGCGTGATTATTTTTAGTTTCTGCTACGTATCTACACTTGTGATACTTAATTCCAAATAAATTTTTGTTTTCTAGGCATACTTGAGATTTAAAATGTCCTGTTTCTAATTTTGCTTGAGCTACTGCTACTGAGGGAAGAATACAACCTGATTTCATTAATTCTTTTGTAAGAGAAGAATCGCTTAGTTTGATGTCTTCAGGAACTTCCTTTATAACAGTGTTAGTTACACTTACTTTAACAATTTTAGGATTAACAAAAGAATAGCTAAGACCTAAAATTAGAATAAGATTGAATAATGCTGATACTCTGAATAACCTAATATAATTAGGCAATTTCTTGACGCTAAGGTCTGTGTTTAGTTTAAAATAATTTGTTTTCATAATTTTTTTTTTTAATTTTTAAGAACTACTTGAAGGACTATAACCAAGTTCTTCTTCTCTAAATCTTCCTGCTTCTTTTTGTCTAGCTCTGTAATTGTTTCCTCTTAGTGCAACTACTTCTTCTTGTAGTTTTTGTCTACTACGTCTAATGGATTCAGGCGAACTTAGTTTTCCTTCTGCTAATAAAGATAGGAGGTCTACTGCACTTGCATCTTGTAGGCCTAAATTAATCATTTGATTGTACCAGATACGAGCTATGAGCTTATTGTCATTTTCTCTGTACATCTCGTTTTCTGTTAATAGTTGGATAATTGAGTTTTTAATTAGTTTCATAATTTTTTTTGTTTAGTTCCTAGAGGAAGTATCTCTCCTCCTCTAGGATAAGGGTTAAGCTACACTAACGCCTTCTGGAGTAATACTAACGTCAAAATCTTTAGACACTGTAATGTTAATACCTTTAAAGTTGATTACAACTGAATCAGCTGAATCATTGAAGTCATCACTCGAATTGTCTGAATCCCAAGACTGATCGTGATCAGACATGTCATCATGATCGTCAGCAAAATTTAAACTGTTTTCATCACACCAAGTAATAACGCTACCTCTAAAGTTAACGCCTATTCTTCCATCAGCACGGAATTTCTTGACAGTACCTACAGAACCAGTCTTTTTCATACCAGGTTTAACATACATTACTACATCTCCAGTAATGAACCCAGAATCACTAAATAAATCAGAGTTTGAGTCAGAATTAACAGTTAAGTTAGTGTGCTTACACCAAGTGATAACACCTTCAGTGTATTCAACACCTACGTTAGTATCTGCATCACGTAACTTCATAACAGTTCCTGTCATACCTGACTTAGAACCTCTTCCTGTGTTAAGAACTGTGTCACCAATGTTAAAACCTTCAACAGTTACGCTGTCGGTAATTTGATTGTTAACTGTTAAGAATTTAGCATCTGTCCATACAATAGCAGATTTACCTTCTAACATAACTCCAATAGGAGAAGTTGCTTTTTCTCTTTTAGCTACTACTGTTCCAGTTTTACCGTGATTAGCAGATGAAGGGCGATTAAATGTAATTAATGTTCCGTTTTTCATAATTTTTTTTTTAAGTTTTTAAAATGGGTTGGTTAGATTAATCTAGTCATTAAAATAGAGGGAGACTTTCGCCTCCCAAATAAATATTAGCTAATAAAATTAGTTTTAAGATTAGAACTTGTTATCTAACAAGTCTTGGAAATAAGCGATAGTTCTAGTAGTTTCATCTAGAGTATCTGTAGCTGAATCAAGACTTGCTTGAGCATCTACAATACCTTGAATGTATCGAGAGTTGTCTGTAGGTACGCTAGTAGGATAAATTGCATTGTTAAGAGCTTCAGTAGCATCTTCAACACGAGTTTCATCATCTACTAATTTAGCTTTAAGAGCTGCAATTTGACCGTTAAATCCACTAAGTGCTTTACGTTCTACTTTTGCTGCGATTACACCTGCTTCATCACCTTTTAAACGTGCTGCTACTTCTTTTGCGAATGTTGAAATTGTTTTTGTGTTCATATTTTTTGTTTTTTAAATTGGTTAATTAATTGGTTAAAGTTTGATTGGTTTTAAGCTTAGCTTAGTCTTTGGTTTGTACAAAGTTACTGGTTTTTGTTGGTAATCTGAAACAGATTTTTCTTTTTTTATAGGATTAACCGATAATGATGGGTAATATACGTCGTTAATAGTTAATCTACTGTCTACTAGTTGTAAAGAGTCTTTTATGTCACTTATAGTTAATTGTGATGGTTGTGTTGGTTGTCCATGATTTACAAAGTTTGTAGCTTTATGTATGTTACACCAACAAGCACCACTTAAATAAATAGGCATATTTCCTTGATAATTGTCCTTTTCTATTTTAAGAACTTTTTGCATAATTATATTAACATTCTTTTCTAAGGATCCTGTAGGATTTCTAATATAATCAATATTACAGCTTACAATATCGCCTACTCTTACTTCATGTCCATCAAATCTTACTACACCATCTTTAATAGTAAACTCTACTTTTTTATCTATTACAGGTTCAGGTTTAACACTATTCTGAAA
>Ga0209499_1001584_pt1 | contig 15490 bp, 20 predicted proteins | sample C_130208_EF_Meta_FD_187306 | JGI IMG/M metagenome (GOLD analysis project Ga0209499, IMG submission 187306) | Freshwater microbial communities from Lake Croche, Canada to study carbon cycling - C_130208_EF_MetaG (SPAdes) (version 2) | ecosystem: Environmental > Aquatic > Freshwater > Lake...
CCATAGCAACAACCCAGAGGTCTATAACAACCTTGTCCGGCTAGCCAGAGACTTCCGGCGAAGGGCGCACAACTACAACCGAAAGATGTCCGTTTCAATGCTGTTTGAGGTGTTGAGGTGGAATTACTTCATTGAGGTTGATCAGGGTGAGGAGGAGTTTAAGCTATCCAATGACTTCCGCGCCCCATACGCTCGCCTGATCATGGCACAGGAGCCGGATTTATCAGATGCATTCAACACCAGAGCCTCAGTAGTCGATTAATATGAACCTAACAGACGCATTTAAAGCATGGTACAAGACCGAGGGCATCAGGACACCAGTCCCTGCCGGAGAGCATTTCCACGAATTCTACCAGAGGATCGCATACGAGGCAGGCTTTAGCGCGGCTATGCAATATTGCACGAGCGTCATTGACAAGGTTGAGAAGGAATTGAAACAGAAATGAACTATTACCAATTCCATGTGGGAGACTTCTCATCCCACACCAGTCACCTGTACCCGATGGAGGAGCTAGCATACCGCCGGATGCTAGACCAGTATTACCTTTCCGAGTCACCTCTTCCAGTTGACCCAGAGCGAGTAGCTCGGCTGATCGGCATGAGAGATCAAGTTGCTATGGTGGCAGAAATCCTATCTGAATTCTTTCTGAAATCAGATGCAGGTTGGACGAACAAAAGGGCCGATGAGGAGATTGCCAAGTATCAGGCGAAAGCATCGCGAGCGAATGCCGCAAACTCTGCTCGTTGGTCAGAGAAGAAGTCTAATACCGATCTGAAATCAGAACGAATTCAGCTCCCAACCAATAACCAAGAACCATTAACCAATAAGCCTTATATAAAAAGGCGGAAGGTCGCTGACGCTCCTTTGGTTTTTCCAAATTCCTTGAACGATGAGTCTTTCATCCAAGTCTGGAATGCCTACCTTGAGTACAGGAAGGCAGGCAAGATGAAGTCGCTTCAGCAAAAGAGTCAGCAACTGCTACTGACCCAGATGTCGGTCTGGGGAAAAGACAAGGCAATCGCCGCATTGAACACGACCATGTCCAACGGATGGACAGGAGTCTTTGAGCCTAAAGCCGCCGGAGCAATACAAACACAAACACCCAACAAATACTCAGGAATATTCTAGTCATGGAAACGATTTCAAAAAACTGCATAGATTGTGACAGCATCTTTGATGCCGAGAACCTCCTCTTCAATGGTCGCCCATTGTTCTCAAACTCGGTTTGCCCGACCTGCCTCGACAAGAGGATCGAAGAGTCGGATCGCAACCGCCAGCGGGAACTCCTAGAAGGTCGTAGGAATGCGTTTTGGGCCGAAGTGCCAAGATTGTACGCCGATACGGATAAAATGCGTTTAAACGGCATCCTCGTGCGAGCAATCGATACTTGGAAGTATGGGTCTACTGGACTTGGCATGATTGGAGAGTCGGGAGCAGGCAAAACAAGGGCGGCAGTCGAGATCCTGTTCAGGGAACACGAAGCCGGACACAGCATCTGTTACCTCAAGTCCACAAAGTTAACCCAGCACGCTCAAGACAGGTTCAATAACGATGACCTGATCAAGCACACTGCCGAGGTGAGATTGAGAAAATCGTACTCCTGCAAGCTACTGCTACTCGACGATCTCGGAAAGGGTCGCCTTCCGGCATCAGCAGAGGAACTACTCTATGACCTGATCGACGAGAGGTCTGAAAAGGGATTGCCAATCATTTGGACGAGCAATGCAACGGCTGACGAACTACATTCTATGCTGTCAAAGGACAGGGGACAGGCAATCATCAGAAGACTTATTGACTTCTCAACCATCGTAAGAATATGATCAACTGGCTAGCACTCGCAGTCTGTCTCATCAAGGGACACGCCTGCATCACCACATATACCACAGCAACACAAAAAACCCGCCGTATCGAATGTCTTCGGTGCGGTCAAACATGGAAATTATAAACAAACTAATCCAATGAGCGAACAAACTAGCTTCTGCACTCATCGTCCGTTACCAAAGCCGGAATTAACTAGAGAATCCTACGATGAAGACTGGAACTTAAAATCAGAACAGGACGCTTTACGCAACGAGGTCGCAAGGCTCCAAGGACTTCTAAAAGATACAACAGACACACCACGCACCGATGAAGAAATATGGACAACAGATTACCATCACGAGTTGTGCGATGTGGTTGATAAAGGGTTTGCCCAACAGCTTGAGATGGAACTCAAAGTATCTTTGGAAAACCAAGTAAAAGCACAAGCCGAGATCGAACGTCTCCGTGAGGAAATCGAAATCGAAAGCAAGCGAGTCACAGCGGGATGGGATGAAATCGCAAGGCTTCGTCAACTCTTAAAAGATCACGCAACATTTCTGCGGAAAAACGGATTCGACAGACAGGCTGATGATTTAATCCATTTCGTTCCAAAAGCTGAAATTGAGCAAACCTCATGAAACTACGATACCTGAACCCGCTGTATTGGTTTTTTCGGATCATGCAAAGCGTATCCAATCTTATGGATCTCGCAATGGAAGATGGAAGAAAATGAGACCTCGTATCATCCTCACAACTGAAAACAATCAACCTGCAAAACCAAAATGCGTACTCTGCAATAATCAGACAGACATCTACAGCGATAGTCTGCTCTGCGAGGCTTGTGACTCAACACAAAAAATTCAAGCACTCAAACAAAAAGACAATGAACATATATCCTGAACCAGATCCAGATGACATATGAATAAACTGACATTAATTTACGCAATCATACTGCAATTGTTAGCGTTTATTATTTTGATTTATACTAACAAAGTTATCCAGCACTTTAGAAATAAATGACCCTCGACATCAATACACCTCGCGGACAGGAATCAGTCGAAGAAGAAGCCGAGATGCTAAACATCATCAAGGCAAAGAACCCATCCTGTCAGTTCTTCCATACCCCAATCACAAAGGCATCACTCATCGATGGATTCATCACCCAAAACCAACAACTCATAGCAATCTACGAGTCCAAGTGCCGCAGGCATTCACTAGAAACATTCAAGAACCAGTTCAACAACGAATGGATGATCTCATCCCACAAACTCCTAGCAGGCGCACAACTATCAAAGATGCTGGAAGTGCCATTCGTAGGCTACCTGTACATCGTAAACCAAGTTGTCTTGTCAGCCAAGATAACCAACGATAAGGGAAGATTCACAATCCCAATCCGATTCGCAGAAAAGGTAACATCCGCCTCATGCAATGGAGGAATCATGAAAGACACCTGTGGGTTCATCAACCTCAAGGACATGAAAGTCATATCAGGCGAATGCCAATAAAAAGGATTTGCTGGCTCAAAAATAACCACTTAGGGGTATTAAAAGTCAAGAATATAATCAGTCTACAGAGAGAGATTTTATTATTTACTATTATTCCGTAATAATTACTCATAAGAGAAAGCCAACCGACCCTTTATGCCGATTCTAAAAAACCCTGAACATGAACGCTTCATTCGCCTGATCTCCCAAGGGTTATCGCAGGCAGAAGCACTACTTAAATGCCGCCCCAACATCAAGAAGGAGTCAGCGGGAGTGTTGGCCTGCCAAATCTACAACAGGCCGGAGGTGAAGGCTCGCCTTGCCGAGATCAAAGAATTGGTGGACTCCCAGTTCGCGATGCTGATCGGTGAGAAGCGTGATATGCTCCGGCGCATGGCCTTGGGAGAGGTTCCTACCAAGATCCAGAGGAAGAGCAATGGTCAGGTCGAGGCGACATTCGATAGGTTGGCGGCATTGCAGGCCGATGCGAAGCTAGGGGGCGAATACGCACCAGAGCAACACATCCTGACCACAGGCCCAACCTTGCGTCTAGAGTTCCACGGCGTAGGTAGGAACACGAACATGACTCCGGCACTAGAGGAGGAGTGGAAGAGACTCAATGAACCGCCGGAGGTACGCACCTATCAGGAGCCAGTGACCATAGAGGCCGAGATACAGAAGTACGAATTCATGGAGGTCGGAAGTGACAATCCTCCATCCTTGAAGACGCTAACAGAGATAATCGACGAAGTGTCAGAGACCTAATTCCATTATTTATGAGTGGTATTATCTGTAGTTATGGATAATCTCTCTGTATGTTCGACCCATACGAGATGTTTTTAGTAGTCCATTTCGCCACAGGACTACTGCTTATTGGTTTCTTAGTCTTCTGCTGGATCATCTTCAAAAAGACCCGCAAAGTAATAAAGAGAGGAATCAAAGCCAAAAGGCGCATGAAAGAGGCAGGGTTTTAATCATTTGACAACTTAGTTCACAATCGCTATAGGTCATTCACTATGGCAAATTTCAAAGCAGGCTACCTCTACGCTACCAAGGCCACACCAGTCCTCAAGTATGGAACCAACAAGGGGACTGTGGCGACCAACACTCAGTCGGCTAACGAACCGCAGGTTATCTGGGCTTGCAAGAGTGTCAGCAAGACATTCATTGTGTTCCTAGACCATGAGAACACTGTCAGGAGGCTCCGCAAGCGTGCAGACTCACTTGGCAACTTCGTGTATCCTTTTGGTCGCTTTGCTGGTGCGCCTGTACTGCGAGCCGAGTACACGATTGGCAAGGATACTAATAGCGGTCAGCAGTAATCCGCATGATCAAGGATCATTCACGGCATAGGATGACGGAGTCAAGGCTCCTGATTCGCAACCGAGCAATCCGCCGCTTCAGGGTCATTGCAGGCATCCAAACATATATTGATTACCTGCATGAAAACCTTCTGTTCTTCTCTCCTGAAGGGCGCATAAACTTTGGTCAGGGTGATGTGGCTGGCCTCACTCAGGTGGTGAATAACTACGCCGCCATGCTAAAACTTCCAAAGGTTTAGTAACTTTTCTTACTGCTCTTCGCCGGAGTCTTCACGACCGACCTCCCATAGATCGTCTTCTCCCTGATGCTGTCCGGCAGGGTCTGGACATAGATCCTCATCCTCAAAGCGTAGTCAGGGTTCATCAGGGTGATCAGGTGGGAAAACTCTTCACCTGCGGCGGCTAACTTGGTCGCCTCCTGATAAGTGTGGGACTGGAGTTGGTCGTATTGGTTGTACATCACGCTTGAACTATTTAGCAGAACCCATCACAACAGCAAATACATATGAACGACACAGGATACCGACTCACACCTCCACACTCACAGAAAGTCTACTACGGACACGCTCTACGAATTCGTAAGGAGGCAGATCGATCAGAGGATATGGGACTCATGTACGCCGCGCAGTACATTCTGCTCAACACGACGAAGAATTCGGTCGCCGTCAACGAGATCGACCTCAAAATGTCAGAGGACATTGTCCGGCAGTATGTCATGCACCTGCTCAATCACGACCAGTTTGAGGCGGCGGCTACCATCCTGTGGGGGCCGGATGTCTACGACTGGAGACCTCGGTCTTCGCGGGACACATGGAGGTGCTTGTTTGCCAGTGATAAGGTCATGGTTCAGGGAGCGGGTGCGATGGGTAAGTCATTCGGAGCGGCGGCATGGTTTTATATGGACTGGTGGCGCGACCCTGAGTACACCTGTATCAAGGTGATCTCACTCACCAAGGAACACGCAGAGAGGAACATCTTCGCAAACATCAAGACCTTCCATCGGACTGCGTTGGTAAAGCCGATCACCGATCAGGAGGAGAAGGCGACGAGCATTCAGGTGACCAACGACAGCAAACAGGGCATACACTTGGTCGCGATCCCCAAGGGCGAGAGTGGACATGGAACCCTGCGTGGATTCCATCCGATCCCCAGAGCAGGCAAGGAGCATCACAAGTGGGGTCGCTTGAGTCGCACCCATGTCGTACTAGACGAGGCAGAAGAAGTTCCAGTTGGAGTCTGGGAAGGTATCAACAACATCCTATCCACAGCGGATTCAGAGCAGTACAAGGGTCACATCAAGGTCTTTGGAGCCTCTAACCCGAAGGATCGAACCAGTGAATTTGCACAGCGATGTGAGCCGAAGGATGGTTGGGGGTCGGTAGACTGCGAGGATGACTTTGAGTGGGAGAGTAGGGAGGGTTACCATGTACTGCGACTGGATGCCGCACGATGTGAGAATGTGATCGAAAAGAGGATCGTGTACGCCGGACTCCAGACCTACCAAGGGTTCATGTCGTACATTTCAAGAGGCCGGACAGCGGAGGCGATGACGATGGCGCGAGGGTGGTTCCCAGAGGAGGGTCAGGCAATGGGCATCATAACTCCGGCGATGATGGACAATGCCATCGGTCAGGTGCGCTTTATTGGGCCTGTGGTGGCATTGGCGGCGTTTGACTTGGCACTGGAGGGTAATGACCAAGTGATGTGTAGCTACGGACGATTTGGGCTTTCTGATGGGTGGACGCCGCAGAGTGGTCAGTTCATTCCATTCAAGACGGCGCGAGTCGTGATGCAGTTGGATAGCCAGATTCCATTCCCAAAGAAGGCGACCTTGGAGCAGACGCAGGCGATCATCAAGTTTGCCAATGTGATGAAGATCACCCCGAATTGGTTGTGTGTTGATCGAACAGGCAACGGAGCGGGTATTCACGACTCGTTGTGTAGTCTTTTCGGTAGGGATGTAATGGGTGTGAACTACTCATGGGCGGCTACCGACACGCACATCCTCGGTGATGACTCTCAAAAGGCATCCGAGTTGTACAACGGAGTGGTGACCGAGTTGATCTTTGGGCTAGCGAAATATCTGGAATTTGAGTACCTCAAGATCAGTCCTAGCTTCCGAAACGAGACGCTGATCCGGCAGGCAACTGCTCGCAGGTACAAGCAGAAGGGCAAGGGTCTGGTCAGGGTCGAGAGCAAGGGCGAGTATTGCAAGCGGACTCGGAGCAAGTCGCCGGACGAACTGGATTCCCTGTCCATGCTGGTGTTTTTGATGCGTCAGCGGGGTGGAAATGTGGCGACGATGACCGAGACTAAGCCGGAAGGCAATGATCGTCAGAAGGAGTTGCAGAGCCTTGTTGACAAGATGGAGTTTGTTGATATGTCTGAGTAGCTATGAAGAAAACATATAAATGCCCTGCCTGCGGGGCTGAGTGCAAGCCACACGCCTGTAAAGCCTGCTACGAGCGAGCGAACGAGGTATGGAGGCGAATGGTGAAGAAGAAGTTATGATGGAGTTCCGTAACCCTATCCCTGTGAAGACCGAGTTGGGCGAAGGCATGGCGATCTATGTCGTCAACAGCGGAACCTTTGCCAATGACATTTGGACGATTGTGCTAAACGATGGAACAATCCGGCACTTCAGGACAGATCAGATCACGATGGAAAAGAATTCAACTTGGGGAATCAGGAATAAGCCTGCGCTCTAATTTCATTGTATAATTTTTAGACTATACCCTTTGGTGTAATGGTAGCACAACAGACTTTGACTCTGTTTGTCATGGTTCAAGTCCATGAGGGGTAGCCAATCGCACACGGAATCGAACACGAATTGAACACGAATTGAACACGAATTGAACACTTGTTCAATTGCTTCACATTTATAGGGAGTTTGGGGGGTTTACAAAGACTTGACACTTGTTGAGAAGTGCAATTCCAAAGGGGCATCAAAGGGGCATAAGGGGCTATACCAGTTATCAGAGTAATCTGTTAAAAAAACTGCTACATATTTTTAACACCTACCACTCAAAAGTAATATTTAATGCTTATTACACAGGAGTAATGTAGTGATCATTCTTTATGTAGTAGATCGCAGACATCTTTGAAATGTTGATGATCGTAGATACCTGATTATTCACCGCATTATACCTGATTGGAATCGTCCAACTACTAATTGTAAATGTTTTAGTAGTTGATTACCTATATGTTCAAAGATCCTTGTTTTTTGAACATGAGCCTATGAATATGCATACCAAATCAACATTTGCTTTACATACTACATATTGTATAGAGTGCGCCTCATGGAAATCAAAACATCGCAACAGATTGAGCAGATCCCTCTAAAAAAGCTAATACCATACGCTCGGAATAGCCGGACGCACAGCGACATTCAGGTGAGCCAGATCGCCGCTAGCATCAGGGAGTTTGGATTTACCAACCCTGTACTCATCACTGAGAACTACGACATCCTTGCGGGTCATGGGCGAGTCCTCGCCGCAAAGAAGCTGGGATTGGATGATGTGCCATGCATCAAGGTGGACTACCTCAACGAGTTTCAGCGCAGAGCCTACATCATTGCCGACAACCAACTGGCACTTAACTCAGGGTGGGATTTCGATATGCTTTCGGTTGAGATTGACGAACTAAACGATGTGAAGTTCGATGTGTCCCTGCTCGCGTTTACCAACGAACAACTTGCGGAAATGATCGGATCTCCAGAAGAACCAGTCGATAATGGACTGAAAGCGGATGAAAAAGACAGAGAAACCTGCATTTGTCCCAAGTGCAACTTTGAATTTGTGAAGTAGTTATTACTTGCTCTTGGTAAATAAATAACATATGACAACCTAATGGCAAAACCGATTATCGGGATGGTTCCGCCATCTGGTTGGCACTACATTGATGGTGATGTGCGGCTAGATGGTCACAGCTACGACAACCTGAAGAGTGTTGTTGAGAACTATCGTGCAGAGAACGGACTGCCTGCCGGAGATGTTGAAGGCGACATCAATTCATTTATCTGCTCAAACTGGCCTACATTCTGTCATGGGGTAGACATGGTGGCGATCACTAGCGTCAACCCACAGACCGCAACTACGGAGTTGCTGAATGACATTCAGACTTGGGCTAAAAACATCCTGAACAGCAACCACCAGCACCTTCTTGTGACCGATGAACTTGCGGAGGCAAGGGCGAAGATTTGCAGGGATTGTCCAAGGAATGTGAACTGGCGAGGCGGGTGCAGTTCATGCATCTCCACTACAGAGAGGATGACAGCAAGTGTCCGGCAGGGGCGTGACACAGCATCCAGTGCGGTGCTTGGAGGTTGTAATTCAATGCGTCACGACAACAGGACGGCGATTTTCTTTGACAGATCCGAGCTACATAAGTCAACTGACCTGCCTGCTAACTGCTGGATAAACATCTAATTATGGCTAATTTAAAACCTCTACCTCCCAAAATCACCGATGCATTTGCAAACAAAAGCGCGAGAATTGCTGACGCACACGATAAACCACGCATACTTAACCTCGATGTGGTTGACCCAGATATTGGCAACCTTGACACAGTAGATCCAGATACTCTTCAGGTACGCCGGACATTCAAGGACGCTACTCAGGCTCATAGTGCCTACAGGCGGCTGAAGCAACAGAATGTCGAGAGGAATAAGAAGAACCAACTCATCCAGAAGAAGCTCAATAATGAACCTCCATACAACGCTAAGAAGCTAGAGAGCATGGGTCAAAGCTGGAGGTCTAACAGGCCGACAGGATTCATCAGCACGATGGTCAGTCGTATCCAACCTCCGTTCCGGCAGGTCGTAGAGACGGCGGCTACCCTGACATTTGCAGAATATCCAATTGAGAGCATTGATGCCGAAAACAAGACCAAGGTGTTCCGCGAGGAGGTCACCAAGTGCATCCGAGGATGGAAAGGGTTTGACGATTTGGTGGCGCAAGTTGTCCATGAGAACACGACTTTCGGATTCTGCGGTATGTGCTGGGACGATCTGCGCGACTGGAAGCCGGAATTCCTTCGTCAGGATTACACCTTCTTCTCCATTGAGACTCCCCAACAAACTGACCAGACACCGATCTGGGCGCGAAAGAGACGCTATCAGATCGCTGAGTTGCTACCTGTGTTGGAAGACCCAGAACTTTCTGCGTCTGCGGGGTGGCATATCAACCACTTGGTGCAGAGCATCAACAACGCAATTCCTGCGGGTAGGACGCTTGATGCCGACGATGACGCTCGCAGATATGAGGATTGGATCAGGGAAGGAAGCTACGGAGCTAGCTACGAGAACGACGCAAAGTATGTTGAGCTTGGAGAGATCCTAGTTCGTGAACCTCACGGCAAGATCAGTCGTTACCTTTTTGATGACAAGAGTGGCCTTGAAATCTGCACGCAGGTAGATCGGTACAACAAGATGTCCGAGTGCCTTGCCCTGTTCAGTGTAGAGATCGGTTCCGGCAACCTCATGTCTAGCCGAGGTGCTGGTCGAGACCTGTACAACACCCATGTTGCGGTCGAGAAGGCTCGCAACCTCGCAGTTGATGATGCATATCTCAAGGGCTTGCTACTCCTGAAGAAGGGGCCAAATGCCAAGACTGGAATCCCTCCTCTGTCGGTCATGCACCCTGTAGCACAGGTGGCAGAAGGGTTTGACATCATCCCGCAAAGTTTCCCCGCTGATGTTGACAACTTTTTGAAGCTGGATCAGTTCATCGCTGGTCTAGCCGAGATCCAAGTAGGCACATTCTTGCCTTCTACTCCTGCCGATAACTCTGGTCAGAAGAAGACGGCATCCGAGGTCAACCGAACTGCCGCAATTGAAAACCAACTTCGTGAGGGAATCCTGATGCGTTTCTCCCGCCAGTTCAGTCAGGCAGTCGAGCGTATGCAACGAGGTATCTGCCACCCTGAACATATCAAGGCGGCGGCAGATCTTAAGGGAATGCTGGATGCTGTGAGACAGGTTGAACCTAATGCTGTATGGGCTAGGAGGGAGGTCGTTGACGCATTTGATCGTTCCATGATGGAGATGCCAAAGTTCCTTGTTCCGTTTGATGTTCCCGAACATCTGGACGAGGACGCAATCCACGCTTGCCTGAACATGATGGAACGCAATCTGCCTCCATCGGACATCCTTCTCATTGCATACTCACCTGCAAGCCAACTGCTACAGGACACAACCCCACAAGACAATGTTGTGCTGGACTCACTGATCCAACGCTACATGGGCAACCCGAATGTCAATCAGGACGAATTGCTGAAGTTGGATTGGAGTCGTAAGTTGGGAGAGAATGTCGCAAACGCTGTCATCCTTCCGAAGGATCAGGTTGAGGCACTTGCCATTGAGGCCACTCGTCAGCAGATCGTTGAGCTTCAATCAATCATCGCAGGTCAGGAGATCCCAGTGTCTCCGAGGGACAACGACATCGTCCACCTTGATACGATGATGCAGAAGTTGATGCCTGTCATTTCTCAAATGCCTGCCGGAGGTTTGACCCCAGAGGGATCGGTTCCGCTTGCAAGGGCGATGCAACACTTTGCGGGTCATGTTGAGGCGGCACAGGCAAAGGGCGCACCGAAGCAAGCCATAGCCAAGTACAAGCAGGCATTGAACGAGGCACATAAGCATCTGACTGCCGGACATGGCACACCACCACCTCCTGAAATCGCACCTGCCGCCGCTCATCATGGCGGAGGGCAACGACCAACCAGTGTCGCAAAGGAGTCGATGCTACAGAAGCAATATCAGTCAAAGACACCCGATCAGAGTGGATCGGTTGAAAGTATAGCCAACCCACCAAGACCGCCAACAGCGGCATAATCTCAACACCAAACCAACTAAAACTATGGGCGGATCTAACCCAACACAACAACCATCAGGCACAACCATTGAAAGCACAATTCCTCGTAAGGAAGTTGAGCCGAAAATGATGATGATGGAGAAGAGAGTAGAAAAAAAGTTTGAACCTCTTCCTAAAATGGAAAACAAATCAACCATGACTCCAGCAGAGCAGGAGGCGGCTGAGTACGAGCGGGTAACTAAGCAGGGGATGAGTGGAGAATCTGATCAGTCTCCTGAACACCTTGCAAGGCAACTTAAAAGCCTTGGTTCCGACATAAATTCCCACATTATAAACCCTGCAATGCAAGGGTTAGCAAAAATGATCAGTGGAAGTCAGAATGGTCTCGGAAGAGATGCATCACAGGGTGCGTTTAAGGGGACTTCGCAGACAAAGGCTTCAATGAGCGACATTACTGAAGGGTTGAAATAATTATGGGAGGAACTAATCCAAATATTCAAGCTACTCATGTTCAATCTGGAAAACCAGATTTCATGGATTATGTGCGCGAATCTCAAAATGCGGTTAGCAACAATAGAAACAAGCAGATAGATGATGCATATTCTGCCACACGCGAGTTTGAAGAGCCAAAGCAAACAGCATTTGCTGGAACAGCAAAAAGCAATTTCAATACAGGGTTAACACCATCGCAAGAAGTCGCGTATCAAGCGTATCGTGCAAACCTTGGGCCTCAGGGGACTGATAACGCATACGATCTGCGAGGATATTGGTTGAGTAACGAATATATGCAGGGCGATGGTTCTCACCAGCAGGGAGCGCATTTTACGGATTACTGGAAGAAGCCAAATCACGAAACATTCTCGACAGGATCTAGGTATTCCACGCCGGAACACATGGGAGGACAATGGAATCCTAATGTTAAAGGGTGGACTTACGAGCCTTCACAATGGATGGAAAAAGACCAAGCAAGAATGGACGCTCTTCAAAAATACATGGCTGGAGAAGAAGGAAAAACAACTTTGATTAGACGAGCAACACAATAAATAACTATTGACATATTAACACAATAGTCAGAAAACCTATGCGTCATCTGACACAACAAATAAATTATGAAATGGGAAACATCTGATTCTGCACGCTTTCGGGACTACAACGCTAAAACTGGCGGCAAGTTAATTGACTACTTGCAATCCATAATTCCCATCACTACTGGAAAGACGATTGAACAAGTCGCACTTGAAGCTAAGTACAAAGAGGGGGCAGAGTTCATTGTAAGCCAACTAAAAGACATACTTTCAGACGAAAACAAACAGGATGATGCTTCGTCGGCATCGTTCACCTCCATGTGAGGTCATAAATTATGGAAGAAAACGACAACCTAGTACCCGAAATAACTGCGGCTAACCCCGATGGGGGCGCAGAAAACCTCAACGCCGACCCTATCAGTCCGGCGACACATGAATCAATCGATTCGCTACTTGACGAAGCGGAGAGAGAGACTGGAGGAACTCCAGAAATTGAACCCGAACCAACCCACACACCCAATGATCAAACACTTGATGACATTACTTCGCCTGATTCCGGCGAGGTTGAGAGTCCTGTCGGTCAAACTCCTGTTCCAGAGCCTGTTGTCACCCCATCAGAACCTGCAAGACCAGAGGTTGAGATCGACCCAGAAATTCTCGCCATCGAACAGCCGCGCAACCTCTCCGAGAAGAATCAAAGCAATTGGAAAAAACTTCAAGAGACAGCTTCCCTGTACAAAAGGCAGGCGGCTGAAGCGGAAACCCTACGGCAACGCCTAGCAGAGGCCGAACAGCGTCCGGCACAGACTCCCGAAGACTACGAGGAGCTAAAGAAGTTCCGGCAAATCTTTGACATCAAGAACGACCCTGAGTTCCAGAGTAAGTACACCCAGCCGATCAACTCCGCAAAGGATAATATTTACGCAATCATGCGTAAAAATGGCGCAAGCGACGATGTGATTGACAGCATTGAGAAGGCGGGTGGGCCTGACAAGATCGATGACAGGTGGTGGCAACAGAATGCCCTATCCAAACTTGGGTTGACCGACGCTGAAAAGCTCAAGCGAAACCTGATCGATGTTGCCGATCTTAGGGAGAAGCAAGAGAAGGAAATTTCATATGCCGCTGAGAACGCAGAGCAGATCCTTGAACAACGGCAGAACCAGTCCAAGGAGTGGTACGAGACCGAGACCTCAAACATCCGCAACCATGTCGAGGAACTGACCAAGGAAATCCCTTGGGCTAGGTATCAGCAGGCTCCTGAAAACGCTACCCCAGAGCAGATCGAAAAGATCCAGAGGCACAATCAGGTAGTGCAAAGTCTGGAGACCAAGTTTAATAGCGCGCTATGGCCTCAGAATGCCACAGAACGATCTTCTGTTGCCGCCGCCGCAGTCTACAGCCATGTGCTGACAAACCAACTACAAATCGAACAGAACGCAAAAGCGGCACTTGAGGCGCAGGTGAAGAAATTGTCTGATGAGAACAGCAAGTTGAAAGCCTCCGGCAGGATGCCCAAACAAAGTGTAAACACGCCCTCTACGAGCAAGAGTAACGATCTGAATTCACGCATCAAGATGAACGCATCCGATGCAATCGATCTCGGACTTGATGAAGCAGGTGCGTAACATAATAGCGTCGGCTATCATTTATATGGCAACCAAGATTTCCAAACTAGAAGAGATCACGATCAACGCACTTGATTCGTCTAACCCATTCAACACCCCAGTCCCTCAACCGAAGAGATTGGATGGAAAACCAGTCCCTCCAGTTGTTCCAATTGTGGCGAATACGCCAGAATTAAAACCAGAGCCAGAAAAACCAGTAGAATCCCAAAAACCTGAAGTTGATGATGTTCTTGGGGATGTCCCGAAAGTATTTGAAGACCTTGAAAAGCCGATTGTTCAGAACCCGATTATTGAGTCACGATCACAGGAGGGACTTCCTTCGTATCGCTGTGAGTTCGCTGGTCGCGACATCTTTGTTGGTTGGCCTTGGTACAAGTCTAGCAATCCTGTCACTGCCGCCGTCAATGTGGCACTTGCATTAGACTTTGGTCGAGACAAGATCCGCTTTGATATGTCAATCGGGGATGCAAAGATTGAACACTCACGCAACCGACTTGCTCATAAGTTCCTTGAGACAGATGCCAAGTGGATGCTCATGATGGACGATGACATCATCCCATGCATTGGAAGACCTGCATGGTTCAGGTACTGGGTGCAAGGAGCAAGGAACATTGGCGATCTTCCGCTTCAGCGTCATGTGCTTCATAGGCTAATCGGAGCAGGTAAGAATCTAGTCGGTGCGGCTTACTTTGGAAGGCAAGAAGGAGGTGCGATCATGTGTGCCGATAACTCTCTGGCTCCGAGGGCAAAAGCCTACGAGGATGCCATCGTTCCAGTCGATTGGGTAGGAACAGGTTGTATGCTGATCCACCGAAAAGTATTTAACGACATTAAGGAAAAGTTTGGAGACACGCTGAAGATCGATGTTCCTGACTACGACTACGACTACTTCCGCCCATTCGACAGCGCAAGGGGCGAGGATGTTTCATTCTGCCTGCGAGCAAAGGATGCCGGACACCAACCCCATGTGGATCTTGGGCTTCCAGTCTTCCATGTCGGATACAAGACATATTGAGATGAAAAAAATCTACTCATACTACCAGAGCATCCCGCTTTCCAACCAGCAGGAGGAATTCGCTTGTGCCAACTGGTGGAAGCATAGTTGGTCAGCACAGGGTTGGGAGCCTGTCATGCTCAACAGAAGTCACGCTCAAGCGAGTCCGTACTACAACAAGCTCCAGCAAAAACTTATGCAGACAGCGATGGGATTGCCTCCTGAGATCACCTCACGATTTGACTGGGTGGTTGCTAGGTATGTGCGTTGGTGTGCCTTACACGCCGCCGGAGGTGGGTGGATGAGCGACTACGATGTCTACAACAAAGGTTTTAGCACACAGATGGCGGATGGGTGTGAGGATGACACTACGCTACGGATCAATGCTGGCAGTCCGGCGTACATCTTTTATGCAACTCCT
>Ga0209499_1001585_pt1 | contig 15488 bp, 24 predicted proteins | sample C_130208_EF_Meta_FD_187306 | JGI IMG/M metagenome (GOLD analysis project Ga0209499, IMG submission 187306) | Freshwater microbial communities from Lake Croche, Canada to study carbon cycling - C_130208_EF_MetaG (SPAdes) (version 2) | ecosystem: Environmental > Aquatic > Freshwater > Lake...
GGCAGGATTCAATCCCCGATGAGAAAAATCACACCACCTGAGGAGTGAAATGAATAAAAATGCAAAAAGTATTCTTAAAAATGTTGAAATTGCTTTGGCTAACAGTGGCGACCATCTCGGCCCCATTGATGTTGGTGCTATTGCTACTCTCGTTCGTTTGTCTGAGCTGCTGGATTACTGTTTTGACTCTGGCAATATAGACCAGTTGCCGCAGTTGCTTAGGCAACATGCACAGCTGATGGATGCGCTGAAACTTACACCTAAATCACGTGCCGTTAGCGGTGCTCCTCAACCGATAGGGATAGATCATGGCAAAGACTTCGCAGAAAATTATTTACGGCTCGTCAAGGCCCCGGATTCAAAGCAGCCCCGTGAAAGGGCAAAGCCTCGGACCGCTAGTGGCGCAACTGGCAGAAAGCCTAAATCTGCCGTTGATGGAGTGGCAAAAACACGTTCTAGATCAGGCACTGATAGTTGATAAGGACGGTAAGTGGGTTAGGTCCACGGCTGGGGTTTTGGTTGCTCGCCAGTCTGGGAAAACTCATCTTATGCGAATGCGGATTTTGGCTGGGTTATATATTTTTGGGGAAGCCCAGATTTACGGTATGGCGCAAAATCGCCGTTTGTCATTGGATACATTGTGGAAAGTGTTGGAACTTATCGAGTCCTGCGACTGGATGGCCAAAAGACTGAAACGTGTTAGTCGCACCAACGGTAATGAAAGCATCGAGGTGTGGTGTCACCATTGGCCAGCGCCATGTGAGGGCAAATGCATCCGAATTAGGAAGTATGGCATTTTGGCCGCAACCGCTGATGGGGCCCGTGGCGCTAGTGCCGATTTGTTGTATGTGGATGAGTTACGCGAAATTGATGAAAAGGTATGGGCTGCAGCTGCGCCAACAACCCGCGCCCGGCCCAACTCTCAAACATGGATCACATCAAATGCTGGGACGTTGGAATCCATTGTGCTTAATGACATGCGCTCCAGAGCATTAGCGGATGATAATCCCAGACTGGGTTGGTGGGAATGGTCCGCGGAACCTTATTGCAAAATTGATGACCGTAACGCATGGGCTCAGGCTAATCCTGCGCTGGGTTACACGGTCAGCATTGAGTCATTGGAGGATTCTGTTGCCCGCGACCACCCAGATAACGTACGGACTGAACTGTTATGCCAATGGGTTGATGCTTTGGATAGTCCGTGGGATTTAGCAAAATACGATTCAGGTTTAGACAGAACATTAGTTATGGACCCTAATTTGCAAACCTTTATGGCATTTGACATGGACTTTAACCGAACCACATGTTATCTGGTTTCCGCCCAAATGGGACCTGATGGGATAAGGGTTTTCAGTCATGCATGGATTAGGGATGAACCATTAAATGAACTAGAGGTTGCATCCGAAATTGCTAGTGTTGTTCGTAGATACAAAACCCAGTTAGTCGCTTATGATCCACGGGCATGTGAGCATGTTGCGGCGCACCTTAAAAAGGTTGGCATAAGGACGGAACCTACCCCATGGAGTGGAACCCTGTTTCCGACATTGTGCGATATAACGATGTCGTCTATGAACCAGAAACGGATAAAACATGTTGGTCAGCCAGAGATACGTTCCCAGTTAGCTGCATGTGCGAGGCGACCTGCCAGCGATGGTGGTTGGCGTATTGCCCGTAAACAATCAGGGTCCATTCCTGCAGCGGTTGCTTTGGTGATGGCTGTGGGTCATGCTGAGATACCGAAAGTTGGTATTACTGTAGCGGTATGATGTTGTCATGATTTCACCCGCTACCTATAATGCGACCGTCCCGTGTGGGTCCAGTTGGGACCGTACTTTCACATGGACCATTGATTCAACAGCAATTAACTGGACTAATTACACTGCCCGTTTGCAGGTTAAAGAGCATTTGAACTCGACCGCTGTTTTGACCTTAACTAACGGTTCAGGAATCACGTTGGGCGGGGCCGCGGGAACTATTGCAGTTGCTATCACAGCTGCACAATCTGGGGCCATTACACCGGGCACATATTTGTATGATCTCGAGGTAACAACAGGGTCCACTATTTACCGTGTTTTGCAGGGCAAATTGTCGCTAACTGGTCAGGTGACCGTATGAGTTTAAAAGTTACTGTTACTGAACAGGTCGCTAATGTTACGGTAACTGAGCAGGTTATTGAAATTACTGATGCTACGGCTGGTCCGCAGGGTGTTAAGGGTGACACGGGCTCTACCGGGGCAACTGGCCCAACTGGCCCAACTGGTTCTACTGGAGCTACTGGAGCCACTGGAGCGACTGGGGCAACGGGCGCTAAAGGCGACACGGGAGCCACAGGTCCATCAGGCGTTATCGGTGTTGATTCGGGTGAATTAACCAATACGGGTACATCAACCAGCGCACAGTTAGGGTTAGCAAACGCTGGAACGGCCGGAACATACACAAAGGTAACCACGGACCAGTTTGGTCGCGTATCGTCTGGAACAACACTTAGCGCAGCTGATGTTCCAACATTGGACCAATCAGGCTTAAATGGTGTTGCTATTACCACATGGGCCGCATCAACTTCATACACTAAGGGCGCGTTGGTTGAATATTTGGGTGTGGCTTATCGCCGTATTTCGACTGGCACATCTGGTTCATCTTTTGATGCAACTGAACAAACATTTTGGCAACAGGTCAGCCCAACACCAACAACGTCAGGTGCGGCTGATTCTTTGGTGGCAACAAATGCCAGTGGCAACATTGTGAACATGGGCAACGCCACCGGCACTTCTTTGACTGTCACTGGAAACGTCACTGGCAACAATGGTGCTTTCACTACTGGGTTCAGTGTTGGTTCAGGATCACTGTATGGCAATTTGACACCACCTAGTACCACCTCTACACGTTCTAACAAATTGCCAAACACGTCAGGCACATTGGTTGGCACAGGCGACACTGGCACTGTGACTTCAACAATGATTCTGAACGGCACAATTTTGAATGAGGACATAAATACGTCCGCAAACATAGATGTGTTCAAAGTAAATGGCACAGCCGTAACACTCAATGGGCAACGTAACGCTACTTTGGCATCTGCAGGATACGACATTATTGACCGAAGAATAGTCGCTACATCAGTTTCTTTGACAAACCAAATAATGCGCGTTGTTTATTTTGTTGCACCATACGCCATGACTGTTTCAAAAATAATAGTCCATACAGTTACCGCTTACAGTGTAACAAGTGGAACGCCAACATTTTACGGCGGTATTGCAACCTTAGATGACCCAAGCACCCCGACTACTATTACACCAATAGCCGTTGGAACATTCTTAAATCAGTTGGGTAACAACGGCTTCTCTAGTGTCGCTACAACTGCATCATCTAATACAGCGACATTTACATCTCAAAGTTTGACGGCTGGAGTTACTTATGCCGCTTTTATTATGGGAATAAATGGCTCAACAGGTTTTTCTGTGGCAGCGCAAGCACCAGCAGCGGCAAGCGCAGGGTTTATTTACAATTTGCCTCCTTACCTAGTTGCTGGAACCGCTGCTCTCGGCTCGTCTTATGTGCCAACAGTAGGAACAGGAGTCACAGTTACTAATAACACATCTGGAATGTTTCACGCAAGGATAAGCGCGTAATGGCGTGCCGTTCTGGTTGTCCAACGCAGAACTGTGAATCGTACGCCATGTGTCTACAATCAGCTAACATTGGCATAGACAAAACCTCATTAAAGGTGAAGTGATATGGGATTATTTAACGGCCGAAAGGTTGAACCACAAACATCTGTTAAAGCACAGGTTTACCCATACACGCCAACAGGCTTTGGGACTGTTGTTTTACCTTATGAGGCTTCAGGGTTTACTTATGTGACCCGTGAACAGGCTATGAGTGTTCCAGCGGTTGCCCGGGCCAGAAACATTATCGCTGGCACAATCGGATCACTACCGCTGCAGGAATACAACTCGCAGGACATTCAGATCACGAGCCGTAAGGTCATTGACCAACCTGACCCCGCTGTGCCCCGTACGGTAACAATCACATGGCTAGTTGATGATTTGATGTTCAACGGGGTCGCCTATTTACAGATTTTGGATGTGTCCCCAGCTGATGGGCGACCATACAAAATGCGTCGCATCAACCCGACCCGCGTAACATACAACCTTTCACAGGACCGTACGCTTATCGAGTCATACAATATCGATGGGCAACTCTTACCAAATGACGGTTTAGGTTCGCTTATTGTTTTTCAGGGACTGGATGAAGGTATTTTGCAACGTGCCGGCCGTACCCTAAAAACAGCCATTGAACTGGAATCAGCCGCATACCGCATGGCATCAGAGCCAGTCCCACAAATGGTGCTCAACAATGAGGGCATGAACCTCGATCCTGACTCCGTAGCCAATTTGCTTTCAGCGTTCAAAACAGCCCGCCGTGACCGTTCAACCGCATACACTGAGGGCCCAATTAAACTTCAAACATTAGGTTTTGATTCAGCGCAAATGCAACTTACTGAGGGTAGATCACATTCCAATGGTGAAATTGCCCGACTTATGGGAATCCCAGCCGATTATGTTGGTGCTGAACAACACTCAATGACTTATTCAAACCAATTAGATAAACGTCGTGAGCTCGTAGATTTTGGTTTACGACCTTACCTGTCAGTAATTGAGGCACGTTTATCAATGGATGATGTAACCCCACGTGGACAATACGTGTGCTTTGACATGGATGACTTTTTACGTGGCAACCCGTCTGAGCAGTCAGATATTGCTATTAAACTATTAACCGCTGGTATCATTACAGTAGATGAGGCACGTGACCTCGTTGATTTGGCTCCCTCCACACCTATCGGGGGGATGCCTAATGGCGGAACTGGAACTAACGTTTAGCGCACCTAGCGTTACAGCCAATCAGAGCGCCCGCACCATCACTGGTCAAATTGTTCCATTTGGTGAAATAGGCCACACATCCATTGGACCTGTCATGTTTGATGCTGCGGCTTTTTCCAACATTGACCCGGCATCCGTCAAATTATTGCTCCAACATGACACCACACGACCTATTGGAAAAATGGCTGACTTTACTGCCACACCAAAGGGTATTAATGCGACATTCAAAATTGCCTCAACAACTGCGGGCACAGATAGCCTCCTCGAGGCCTCAGATGGCCTTAGAGAGGGTTTAAGTGTTGGTGCGCAGATTATTGACAGCGTACAAAAAAAAGATTTCCTGCTCGTTTTACAGGCATCTTTAAAAGAAGTTTCGCTGGTCACTGATCCAGCGTTTGACTCTGCCAGAGTCGCACAGGTAGCAGCATCCGCTGATACTGATGAAACCCCACAACAATCTGAGGAGATTGAAGTGTCTGAAACCCCAGACGTAACCCCAGAGGTTACAGAGGAAGTGGATGTTGTTGCACCTGTGGAGGCCGCTCGTGTGGTCGCTAGTGCTCCAATGTTCACCGCTCCACGTTCGCCGATTAACTCGGCCGCTAGTTACCTCGAGCACAGTGTTAAGGCTGCTCAGGGTGACGACCAGTCCCGCCAATGGGTTCGTGCAGCTGATGACAGCACCAGCACGAACACCGGTTTGACCCTGCCACAGCACATGAATGAGTTTGTTACCAGCACATTTGGTGGCCGACCAGCTGTTGATGCTGTAACCCGTGAGTCACTGCCAACCTCTGGCATGTCTTTCACCATTCCAAAGATTGGTACCGCTCCAACTGTTGCTGAAACCGCTGAAACAGCTGCACCATCTGAAACTGGCATGACCTCTACCTACTTAACGGTTGATGTTAAGAAGTACAGCGGTTACAACGAAGTTTCGTTCGAACTGTTGGACCGTTCATCGCCAGTGTTCTACAACGAACTCGTGCGTGAACTCGGACGTGCTTACGCTAAGGCCACGGACAATGCTGTTATTGCAGCGCTAACTTCATCGGGTACTGCTAGCACCGCAATCACTACCGCTAACGCGGCAGGTTTGCAGTCGTTCATCGCTACCGAAAGTGCAGCCGCATTTAAGGGAACATCAGAGTACGCACAAAACCTCGTTGCTAGCACCGACTGGTGGAGCGGCATCATGGGCTTTGCTGATAGCTCAGGCCGTGCGCTTTACACAGCGAATAACCCACTAAACAACTCGGGCGCTGTATCAGGCCAGAGCATTGTTGGTCAGGTACTCGGAACAAACCTTTACGTTGATCCAAACATCACCGTAAGTGGCCTCATCGATGAGTCAGCATTCCTCATCGTGCCGGGAGCTGTTTCGTTCTACGAAACCCCACAAACCCGTTTGCAGGTAAACCTCCTGTCCACTGGTCAGGTTGGTATCAACATTTACGGTTACGCCGCAATCGCGGTTAAGAAGCCTACGGGCGTTCGCCGTTTCAACATCGCCTAATAAGCGTTTTTAGGGTGGGGCTGGCTTAGGCTGGCCCCACCATAATCAAAGACAGGATAAGTAATGGCATACATCACACTCGATGAATTGAAAACGGCATTGGGCGTTGGTGACCTATACCCTGACGATCAACTAAACAATATCATCAGTGTCGCCACTAATGTTTTGAAACCATTATTGGACGACTCCACAGTGGGGATCAGCAACACGTATGTGGACTCAGGCAAAATCTTTTTTTACACAATTCGCCGCCATTCGTTTAATGTTGGCGATAGCGTGGCTGTATCAGGAACAAACTACAACGCCACCTACACGGTCACAGACCGAACAGGATTCACTTTTACCGCCGCAACAACTAGCACAGAATCAGCACGAACACGGTTTTACAAACCAATGGCTACAGCGACATCCAGCACCAACTACACGTATAGTGATGTGCCAGAGGTGCGGTCAGCTGCATTAATGATTGCTATGGATGTTTTCAATGCACAAACTGTTCCCGGTGGTCAGGCACAGGGCGTAGATTTTCAGCCCGGCCCTTACATGATGGGACGATCATTAGCGACCCGCGTTTCAGGCCTTATCAGCCGTTTACGTGACCCGAACGGAATGATTGGATGAGTGCTTTTAGTGAGTCCAGAAAAGCGCTCGCAGAATCGTTGGAGGGTATCGGCTACCTCGTCTACCCCTATCCTGCCGAAACGATGCAGGTGCCCTCGATTGTGTTGGTGCCAAATTCGCCATACCTCGAACCCATCACAATCAGTCGAAACGTTTTTCAACAAAATTTCAAAGTGACACTCATGGTTGCCATGAACGACAATCAGGCCGCGTTGCTCAACCTCGAGGATTTGATTGAAAAGTTTATGGACGTACTACCGAGTAATATAAAGATAGATTCAATTTCACAGCCATCAGTAACGCAGGTTGGACCGTCCAATGTGCTGGCCGTGGATGCGAGCGTTTACACGCAATTAGTAAAGGAGTAGGGCAGTGGCTCTAACGTACACAACAGGACATGATCTGGTCCTGACAATCAAACTGCCCTCAACTGGCACAGCTGTGACCTTTGTTGATGTTTGTGCATCAGCTACATTAACAATGGAAAATGAACAAACCGTCGTTGAAACCCTGTCAGGCCGTTCATACAAAACAACTGCTAAGAATGCAACACTCGATGTTGAGTTGTATCAGGATTGGGCATCAACATCGCCAGCATCAGTGTGTCAGGCGCTGTGGACCGCTGCAACGTCTTACCCAGATACAGCACATCTCGCGGTCTTAACCGCGGGTGGGAAAACATTCACATTTAACATTTTTCCAGCCGCTCCCCCAGTCGGTGGTGGTGCCAACGATGTTCTGACCACATCAGTATCTTTTGTAGTCGAAGATGGAACAATCACAGTCGCCTAGCAATAGAAAGGGTTTCGCATGAAACTCAAAATTGAATACATCCATGATGGGTCGGCAGGTACGGTCACCACTATCCCTGCCGACATCATCAAATGGGAACGGGTAACAAACCAAAAGTTTTCAAACCTTTGGTCCAAAGATGAACTCAACATTGGTTTGGGCGATTTGGCGGTATTCATTTGGGCCGTCCTCACCCGGCAGGTAGCAACCAACGAACCGTACGAAACATGGGTTTTACAACTCGATGAAATCACGGATTTTGGTGAACCTGAAAGCCCAAAAGCCACAGCACTGGAAGCCTCCAGCGGCTTAGGCTCGAGTACGCAACACTCGGAATAATACGGCTGGATTGGGATTCCCTCGGATGGTCAGACATTCTGACCATTAACGAGATTTTGGAGGAACAGAACCAGTGAGTGCACAGGTGGATCCAGATTCTTATTACGCGTTACTTCGAGCTCTCAAAGGTTTACCAAAAGAGGCGAATAATGAGTTGCGTTTGGAATCCCGCAAAATAGCAGAAACCATAATTAAGCCAAAATTAACAAATGCCATTTTGGGTCACGCTGGTAACTATGGTCCCAAACTGGTCAAAGCAATATCTGTATCCCGTGATCGTGTACCTAAAGTACGTATTGGTAATAATCGCAAAACCTTTAGTGGTGGAGCATCAGCCAACATTATTCGCTATGGAACTATTGTTGGTCCTTATTTTGCTCAAACACCAACTGGTCGTAATGAAAAACAGGGATGGCCGCAGAGCGTTACACCGGGCTGGACTAAAACAGCATCAAATGATTACACACCTGATGTATTTGATGCGTGGCAGAATAGTGTTGCAAACATTGTAATTAAGTGGAATCGGGGGTAATTATGGCATCGAGTTTGGGACGTTCGCTGGTCATTGGTTTATCTGCCGATACAAAAAACTTTGGTAAAAACCTATCTAAGGCTGAGAAAGATTTAGCCAGTTTCAAAAGTAGTGTCAAAAAGGTTGGCATGGCAATCACCGCCGGGTTTGCTGCTATGGGTACGGCCGCATTTGCTTTTGGTAAAGATGCTGTTCAGGCCGCTATGGACGATCAGGTTGAGCAGGTAAAACTCAAACGCACCATTGAAGCCAATGTGAAAGCGCACAAAAACATGGCCGCGGCGGTTGAAAAGTCTGTTTCAGCGATGCAAAAACAATACGGGGTTAGTGATAACAAACTTCGTAAGGGTTTTGGCAAACTAATTCTGGCCACAAAGAATGTGTCAAAGTCGCAAAAGTTGATGCGAATCTCGATGAACGTAAGCGCCGCAACGGGAAAAGACCTCGAAACGGTAACTACCGCTATCGCTAAAGCCTATGTGGGTAACAACACCGCACTAGGTAAATTGGGTTTAGGTTTCAGTAAAGCCCAATTAAAGGGCATGTCTTTCAATAAGATTCTGGATGTTATCAATAAAAAGACCGCTGGTCAGGGAGCGGCAGCTGCACAAACTTTTGCGGGTAAGGTTGGCAAATTAACTGAACGTTGGGGCGAGTTTAAAGAGGGCATTGGTTACAAACTTATGCCAATCCTGATGAACTTAATGGATTACATCCAAAAAACGGTTATGCCTAACATTGAGTCTTTTGCCGGGGCATTCACCGGTGATAAGGGTTTGAATCAGGCTATGAAAGATGGCACTGATGGGGCTTACAAATTTGGGCAGAAAGTTAAAGGCGCTATTCAATGGATGTTGGATCATAAAGACGAACTGATTAAGTGGGGCAAAGTCCTGTTGGGTTTGTTTGTTGTTGGCAAAATTACGATTTGGGTCAGTAAAGTTACCAGCGCTATTTCAACACTTATTAGCGCTTATGGTCGGTTAACTATTGCTGCGAACACCGCCAGTGCCGCTGAGCGCGGGGCTTTGGGTGGTGGATTGCTCAAAAAATTGGGACGTTTTGCTACAGGTGGAGCCGCGTTAGCAGCCGCGAGCGCATACGGGGTTTACAAAGAAAACCAAATGTTGGATAAGTCTTTTGCAAATCCTCGAGAGAACGTGATTAACATGCTGCGTCAGCGTTCAGGTTCGTTGAGCATGGTTAGACAAACCCCGGCTATTAGGGCTCAAAGGGCAAACATTGATAAAGCGTTAAACCTAGTAATCAATGTGAACGGCACATTAGATTCAGCCTCAGCTGCTAAAGAGATTGCAAAAATCTTACAAAAGTATGGCCTCACGGCTGGCAATTTGAGCACTACTGGAAAGGTAACCCCATGACCGCATTTTCACCTGATGTTTATGTAAGAGTTAATGGCAGTAGTTATCAGACCGAGGTTGATGCCAACACCATAAGCATCACAGGCGGCCGCATCTCTAACGGTTACCAGCCTGAACCAATGGTTGCGACCTTTGACATTGTGCCCACGGATTATTACGACATCAAATTGATGGAATCTGTTGAGATTCAGGTCATCGACCCTACTACCTCGAGCGCGGTAACAATTTTTTACGGCTATGTGCAGGACATTAACTACAACTTTTTTGCATATGGTAATGGGGTTGGTCAGCGACGTTACACCATCACAGCTATGGATCCGACAGCAACACTTTGGTTTGCATCATTTAACACAACCCCAACTATTAGTCAGGGAACTGCTGGGGCCCAAATTGGTCAGGCATTGTCCTATTGGGATTACGCCTCAGTTATTGGCGCGTGCTGGACGACATCACCAACATTGGTTCCATCCATTAACGACCAAACTGGGTCATCATTTGTACTCGATGCCATCAGCCCGGCACAGGCAGACATTGTGGGCGAGTTTATTGCCGAAACAGCCAGCCAGGTAAATGGTTGTTTTTATTTTAACCCAATAGATCAATTTATTTATTTTGATGGGGTCACACGCCGCACAGGTCGCACCGCCTACACGCTCGGATTCAACGAAATTAAGCCAGACGTTAATTTGTCCCAATCTGTTGGCATGGTGTTGAACTCTATTTTAGTAACGCGTACAGGTGCTGACTCCACAGCCACAGGGACCACATCCAAAACTACTTTTGGTAAACGCAGGTTCCAGCGTGATACCCGACTTCATTTGTCAGCTGATGCGACAACAAAAGCCAACAACTATCTGACAGCTTTCAGTAACGTGTCCAGTGGGTCAGTGGTAAAGCGTTGGCGACCATCCACCATCAGTGTTGATTTGCATAACCCTGAACTCACTGACGCTAAACGTTCCAGCCTTATCAACACATTTTGTGGCAAAAGGGTCAATGTGACCGTTCCAGACCCAGACACCACATCAGGGACAATGACTTTAAACTGTTTCATTGAGGGTTGGACATGGACATTTGGCCTAAACCAAATGACTATCACCGCACAATTAGCATTAACAAACGACAATTTGGAGTAAACTATGACCGTGGCACATAAACCAGTAGATAATCCGCGAGTGACCTGCAAATTTGGCACAAAAAACCATGCCAATATTGTGTGGAAAGCCGGGTATCACACGGGAACCGATTATTCCGCCGATTATGGCGATAATGTTTATTCCGTTTTAGATGGTGAGATTATCCATGTGGGCCGTTTCGGGGGCTGGGGAACAGGTTACGGCATTCACGTGATCGTGAAGTCAGGTGACCAGCACATTGGCTACTGCCACCTATCAGAGTTAAATCTTAAAGTTGTTCAAAGAACCCATATCAAAGCGGGCGAGATTTTGGGCTTTGCTGGGGCATCAGGTAACGCACATGGTGTTCACCTGCACCTCGAGGTACGCGAAAGCCCATTTTTGTACAACAACAAATGCATAGACCCAGAAACGCTTTTCAAACCCGCTAAACCTGTTAAGCCTAAAGGCGCACATGAATGAGCCACGACAGCATTAAACAGGCGCAGGGTGTCTTACAGAGCCTCCTAAAGGTATTTGCGGCGGCATTCATCACCACAATCATTACAACAGGCCAAATTGACTCATGGACAACATTGAAAGCGGCTCTTTATGCCGGAGTAGGGTCCGTACTCGTGGTAACACTCAACTGGATAGATCCAAACGACACACGGTACGGAATCGGTTATGTCCCAAAATGAGCCAACATTAACTGAAATTATGCGCCGACTCGATGAGTTAGCAGCTGATGTGAAAAACATTCCAGCGATGGTTGAAGCCCAATTTGTTCGCCGTGAAGTTTGGGACGCACAGCATGGTCATATTGAAAAGCGGGTGTCTAAACTCGAGGGCCGGCACGAATGGTTAGTGAGAACAGTTGGTTTAGTGATAATCACAGGCGTTTTAGGGCTCATAATAACAATTAGATAACATTCCGCGTGGCGGGTAGCAAACCTTTTTCAACTGTGTTGAAATAATCACACGGGCATACGCCCAAACACAGTTAGGAACCCTCAATGAAACCTTTACAAATAATCGGTGGCATCACTTTTGGATTAGTGTGCACAACCGTTGATTCATGGCCCACATGGGCTGTCCTGCTACTGCCAGTCCTTTTAGGATGTGCAGTTTTCGCTCGAAGCCTGTGGAATGCAGCACAACCATTAGACGATGTTGATGATCGTGAAACCCACTCGTCAGATACACCAATCGCTGATGAACTAGACAGAAAGTACAACCGCTAATGGAAAATTATAACAACCCAGTTAAATGCCCAGACTGCACCGTATGGTGGCGTGGCGAAACGCATAAATGTTTAATAACCGTAACCGCGTCATTAGTTAAAAACATCACGGTAGAGCAGTTAGAAATTACTGACGAAAAAACCAAAGAACGCCGACACAAAATTGCGGCCAAAAACTCGAACAGAAATTGGACTCCCAGTGAGGATTCGTATTTAAAAAGTTTAGAAAAACAGGCTCCGCAATTGTCCCACAAAGAAATAGGACAAATAATGGGCCGTTCACCTAGATCAATCGAAAGACGTTTACGAGATTTAAGGAAAACAAATGTCTAATTTTGACATGTCAAACTACATTGACGTTAAATCAAAAATCCAAATGTTTATTAAGGCCTACCCGACTGGGTCACTCCAGTTTGAGTTTAAGGGCATTTGCGACCATAACCCTGACATGATTTGGGGCATCGCCTACGCCTACCGCACCCCTGATGACCAGCGCCCCGGCATTGGCACAGCTCAGGAACTGGCTATTGGTAAAACCTCATACACACGTGGGAGCGAGTTGCAAAACCTCGAGTCCAGTTGTTGGGGTCGTGCCATTAGTGCCCTGTCCATTGGTTTGGAAAAGGGTATTGCCACATTGGAGGAAGTTGCCGCATCCATTGATCGTCAGGAAAGCCCACAACCAGTACGCACCACAATGGCCAGTAAGCCCTATCAGGCCCCAGACGGTAACGTCTCGGAAGCAACCGAAAAACAGTTATCGTTCCTGTTCAAAATTGCAGGTGGTGAGGCTATCGCTGACTGGAAAGAGGAACATGGCATATCTGGTCGCCAACTAAACAAAGCCGAAGCATCAGCCGCCATCCAATACTTTCAGGCATTAGGCGACATTTCAGCCGCAGGAATCACTATCGAGAGGAACAACTAGTGAGTGACGCATCATGGGCTATTGCCATTATGCAATCAACCCAAAAGGTAAACGACACTTTGGTGGCCCGCATAACCGCCATCCGTGAACTGCATATATCCACACCATTTGATAAACATTTCATTTGTAAGGTTTGTCAGGAATATTGGCCATGTGAAACTATTGTGCTGCTGGAGGGCAATTAGTGAAAGCCCATCGCAAATGCCCCCAATGTATTGACTCAGGCTACGTGTCAGCCCTGATGCAGGTGCAGGACTGGATAAGGCAAACATTCAAACACTCCAAACAAATAGACGACATTATCGGCAAAATTGTTGAACTAGCAGAGGATGAACCAGATGCCCTTACAGAACATCCCAATGATGACTGTGGAACGCATGATTTGGACCCTAAAAGGGATCATGGAACTTCACAGCTCAATAAAGGTAGACGGAATAACGGTAAATCTGTGCAAAGAGTGTCTAAGAAAAATGCCGTGTCCAACACTGGAACCAATAATTAGCCCACCGATTGATTTAGGACCGCAAAATGGAAACTTACATTAGTAAAAGCGAGGTGTGGTCAAAGCCATACCATTACACATACAAATTTCAATGCCGTTGCATGTATGAAAGCGATGACGGTTTTGAAATACTTAAAGATGCCATTGATGCCCTGCATTACTGCATTGACAGGCATTCCCAAAGGTGCAATAAAACTGGATCAACATACCGGGGTTTAGCAGCATCAAAGAAGCTATACAACCGCCACATTGTTGATAACTACACTGGGGAGGTCGTTTACTATTACAAATCAAATTGACATGACCACAGACGCGGTTGATAAAACTTTCGAGTATGAGCAACGAACACTAGACATTTGGTTTAGCGCATTTCCCGTTTACACATGGGTTGAACCGCTAAAGAAGCGCACATCAACCAGCATCATTGACGGCATGGTTACCCACAATGGTGAATGGATCATGTTGGTTGAGCAAAAGACCAGAAACATTAGCCTGGACGATTTACAAAACAAATACGGAAATGAACTACTGGTCAATTACGACAAAATTGTGAACCTGTGCAAAGTGTCCAAACAACTCCAAACCCGGGCAATTATGTGGACCTATTTAGTGCCTGACGATGTTGTTATTGAAACAATGCTGACCAGTGCTCGAGGTAATTTAACAGCCAACATCAGAACCGAATACGGGGGCTTTCAACGTAGTGCCAACGGCGGCCTAGAGGACAAATCAGTGGCTTACATTAGTTGCGCTAAATCTAGGATTCTGACCCATCCGCAGACGGAGTTGCGTCCTCAAAATCAAACGGACACCAACCATGACTCAGAGCTGTAGTGGCTGACTCACGGATGATGGCATTGGCGCGGCGTGTCATGTCGTCCATAATGTCAGGGTATGTAGAATCAGAATCTATCGTGACGGAAATCATTCCAAAATCTATTGCGATACGGACCATAACTTAATACTAAATGGTAGAGGGACTAGGCTCCCTCAAACCCAATCCCTCTAGGTATGAGTATAACTACTGGCGCACTAATAAATGCGCTAAACCTGCGTTAGATGCAGTGATGTTGGCATGGAAAGAATAGACCATGCACAAAGCCCAGATACACAAAATCAGGGATGAATTACATCAGTGATCGTGAAACGAACTACCCACGATTGACCTACCCATCTGATGTAATAAATGGCGTAGTTGTCCTTACGGACCCATGACCAGTACCGCTCACCATGACGGACAGGATGTGGCTGCATAAGCCATTCCCTGCCCACTAGCCAATCAGGACAGTCCCAAATGACAGATAACGATAAAATAGCCATAACCATTAGACAAATGCAGATAGTGATAGATGGGCTTAAATCAATCAATGAACGACTGAGTAAGCAGTTAGAGTTAGAACATGGGTGTTCGTGTCAAAGGCTGGGCAAAGATTAGGCTGGCTGTGCTCGAGCGTGACGCATACACCTGTCAGTATTGCCGGGCATTAGCTAATGAAGTGGATCACATTGTTCCACGTAAACATGGTGGTGGTGAGGACATGGATAACCTAGTTGCATCATGCACCACATGTAATAGGAGCAAAGGCGCACGTGTAGCACCAAAGCCACGAAACAATGGGTTTTTAGAGAGCACAAATGGAC
>Ga0209499_1001588_pt1 | contig 15474 bp, 16 predicted proteins | sample C_130208_EF_Meta_FD_187306 | JGI IMG/M metagenome (GOLD analysis project Ga0209499, IMG submission 187306) | Freshwater microbial communities from Lake Croche, Canada to study carbon cycling - C_130208_EF_MetaG (SPAdes) (version 2) | ecosystem: Environmental > Aquatic > Freshwater > Lake...
TTCAATAAACTCTGCTGAGAATTGACTTTCTCCAACACCTAAATAAGAATTGACATCAGCATCACTGAAACCAAATCCACTTTTAAGCATCAAAGAAGCTTGTTGTAAGCTTAATTTTCCCTGAGTGTATTGTCTTACTATCCTGCTAATTTGTTGATGTTGTCTGCCTGTTAAATTAGTTAAAACACTATTTACTGAATTACTTAAAGATTCATCATTCATATTGGTATTAGCAATAGGAGTAGGATTACTTGCAGTAGATTGTTCAGTTGGAGTTTTTACTAATGGATTAGGAGTTAATCCTGCAAGAGCTCTTATTTCATCTGCAGTCATTGATTCCAATACTTTGTTAGCAACCAATGGTGATAATGAATTAATAGCATCTGAAGTTATTTGTGCTTGTGATTTAACATCAGAATCAGGAATTGTTGTAGATACCCCTGCTAAGGTAGCATCATTATACTTAGTTACATCAATACCCATCTTCTCCAATAACCAAGATTTAGGAGCTGCAGCCAAAAGAGAAGCATCAGTAAATTCTATCCCTACAGGATCAACACTACGGATGAAGAGTTCATTCTCAATACCTTTACATTTAGCCAAGAAGTTAAATACCTTTTCAAGTGTTCTCTGCTTAAATGATACATAGGTATTGTTGAAGATATCATAAGCCATCTTCAATTCATTCCTCGTTCCAAGTTTACCTGGTTCTTGAATACCAAATAATGTTGGTGATGTTATCTGATGCCCACTCATTAAGTTAGCAGTAATTAATGCATCTACTTTTTGGAAATCTTCCTTAGTTAAATCTGATGAACCTAAATCCAATATTGTTGGAGCTTTAGCAGGATCATTATTAAATGTCACTACTATCTTACTTCCATCTGATCCAGTGAACTTCTTCTCTAATCTCTTATGGATATCTCTCTGCATTTCCGGAGCAGGTTCTCCATTGAAGAAATTAATCATCTTAGAAGCACTAAATCCTGTCTTAGCATTGGTCAAAGTATGCTTAGAAACCTCCATATCAGCTTCAATGAAATTCATACAAGCTAAATAATTAGGTAAGCAATAAGTCCTTAGTCCTGGTCTGTATTCCTTATAAAAGAATATAGATGGACAATTCATAGTATTCTCATCAAATGCAGGAAACTCCTTAATCTTATCTTTCTGATTGGTCCAATCATTTCTATAGAAGAATTGTGAGCAATCTTCATTTGACCTTACTCTACCAAAGTCAAGATGGTATATATCACAAATCATACCTAATTTATTAGGTATGATGTTTAAATAAAACCCTCCATAAATCTCAATATCTAATGCACATTTCTTAGCTATATCATTTAATGATTCTCCTGCACTATTAACTTTGAATAAGAATTTTTCAGTAGTAGCATCTTCAACTTTTGCATAGAACCCTTCTCCAAATATGTAGGTTAATTTACCATTGATGATAGCTGAATGTTTAGCAGATTTATTGTAAAGTTTAGTAAGATAATCAGGATAAGCATTATCCTCACCAAAGTAAGTATATGCCTTACCTCTGAGCTCTTTAAACTCCGGTATCTTACTATCATCAAAATTTAAAACTATTATATTACTATCCTGCATATTGAGTATAATTTGTGTCTGCTGAATATTGAGCAAATGAGAATGGAGTAATTACATTCATATCCATTTTACCTGTTTCTACCATATTACCTATATTAGCCACATTATTAGATGTAGCTTCATAAATATTATAAATATACTTTCCTACTGAAGCATTAGTAAATAAACTTGCCTCAAATAAAAATTGATCATAACGATATTTAAATAAACTTAGATTTAAACTTAAGTTTTTAAAGAAAGTTACCTGTTCTTTAGTTGTCTCATGGATAAACTGAAAATAATAATACCCTGAGCTGATAGTAGTTCTTTCAGTCAGAGTTATAATTACATTCTTATCTTCTCCTTTAACTAATTGTATCATTGATTATAAATAGCAAAATACTCAATTTGTGTCAAAAAAAAAGCTCACCTGGTTATCAGATGAGCTCTTTTAAACGGATTATAAAGCTATTATGAAGTAAGACCTGCAATAATTGAAGAAGATACTTCTTGAGCCATTACTGGTTCAGCTCCTTCAAATTCAATAGTGTAACCATTACGATCACCCATTTTTGTTCCTGACATAGCTTTAGCAGTTTTAATTACTAAGCCATTAGTAGCACCTAACAAAAAGTACTTACCATTACGATCAGCAGCAACACAAGTGATAAGATTCTTTCCAAGCAATTGGATTTCATTTCTTGTATTTGCTTGAAGCTTGTTCAATATGATAGATAACTTTTGAGAAGAATAGAATGTTCCGTTCTCTTCATTAACAGTCAAATCATCTTCAAACATTGAAGTTTGTTTTACCAATTGATATTTATAGAACTTAGTTCCGGAAGTTTTAGTTATAGCAGTTACAACTCCTGAAGCTTCTGTTATTGCAGTGATGTTGGGAGTTTCAATGAAGTATACTTCCTTTAAACCACCTACACTGTCCCTACAGTCAAGATTGTAATTCTGTGTTAAAGCACATGGCATGTTAAAAAATTTTAATTTATTTTAAAATAGGGAGCTGAAATTAATCAACTCCCTTTTATCAGTTCAGATTAAACAAGAATGAAAGAAACAACCTCTGCAGGGAAAGCTATATTAATTCCTAATTTTGCTTCCATTACAAATCTAACTTCCATTGCTTCTTTAGCATAGAATATCTCCCATTTATCTTCTTCTCCTAAGATATCACAACCCATGTACATATTAGAAGTTCTCATAGCATAAAGCTTGTTAGAACCATCAAGACCATGAATAGCAGTTACTTTGTAAGCAGTACCTGGTATAGTGAACTCTCCATTCTCATAAGACAAATTAGATGCACCATAGTTAAACAAGTTTGCATTAACATAAGCATCAACTAATACATCAAAAGTGTCCCAACCACAGAAGATTCTAACATCTTTCTTTCCTTTTACTCTTGCAGGAATAGCATTCTTAATGTTCTTAACAATAGTCAAAGCATTTGAAGCAGTGATACCAGTAGCAGTAGTGATACTTGTAGTGTTACCATTGATAGAAGCACTTGAGTTCAAAATCAACTTAACAAGACCATCAAACTTGTTTAAATTAACATCAGCTGATCCAGTATCACCTAACCATAAAGCAGTTTCAAATTGCTCAGCAATTGTTCCTGATTTTAAATCAGTGTATTGCTTCTCAAAAGGAATTGCTTCAGGAATAGAACCTGCAGCTAAAGCTAACTGAGTGTACTTTGATTCCAATGTCTTAGGACATAAAGATTCATGAACCTTAACCTTTCCAATGGTAACTGTACGTTGTGTGAAAGCAGTAGAACCACTTGAATTGAACCCACAAGTACCACCAGTTTGGAAAATAGCATCAGTAGTTAAAACGTTGATAGTTTCAGATGACTTCACCTGTGCCATTACATTTCCTTCTGATTGAATTAATTTTTGTGTCTTTGCATCAAACAAAGACTTTGTAACTAACAATTTCTCATTTTGAATTGTATAGTTTGATAAAGCAGATACGTCAAAACTCATTTTTAAAGAATTTAAAGGTTAATATTATTTTTTTAATTTGTTGATTGCATCCACTATAGCAGAAAAACGATCTTCTTTAGCTTCAGCATTTTGTGTTGTATATTGATTTTTAACAGGAGCAATTGGACCATCAACTGGAGCAGTAGCCATTTTCTCAACTAAAGCCATCATTTGTTTAATGCCTTCTGATTGTTTAGCCATTGTTTCTTCTGCCATTTTATGCTTTGCAGCATGTTCAGCCAAAGTATTATCTATTGCTTCTAATTTAGCTTTCACTGTAGGAGCAAGAGTAACATCAGTATTTGGACCAGGTTGTGGAACCATTCCCATATTTGTATTAACTGATTCATCTCCTATTTCTTCAGCAGGAGTAGTGATTTCAGTAATTTTACCGGATACAGTTTCAATAACTGTTCCATCTTGTAATTGATGTGATCCATCAGGAGCAGGAGCACCATTTAAGGTAACTGTTCCACCGATAGCCAACTTATCAACTACAATCTTAGTTCCATCTTGCAAGATGTACTCAGGTAATTCAGTTGTTGCAGGATTCTCCATACCAGGCATAGTTGGAGCTTGTGCATCAAAGATTGCCTTAATCTTGTTTATAGCTTCTTGATAGTTCATAATATTGTTTTAATTATTTCTTATAAATAGTAATTAAATTCTTTTGTGTCATTTATATTTCAGACAACTCTGCTAAAACCTTTCCAATCTCATTGTAAATCTCTTTAGCTGACATTTCTTTCTTCTTATATTCAAATATCCCTTCAACACTAAATCCTTTTATTTCACCTGATTTAACCTTTGCCCATACTTCAGGATTATTAATCTTAACCCCTAAAAACCATGAACCATCCTTTGCATCTTCATATCCTTTAGGAGCAGGTCTGCCTTCAGCATTATCAACGATATAAGATTGGAATGCAAATACTCCTTCACATTTCTGAGCAGGATCATGCATCAGATTAAAGTTTTTATCAAATCCCTTCTCAAAGAATTTCTGAACAATAGCATAAATGGTTTCTTTATTGAACACAACATTATACTGTCCTAATTGGCTATCGTTACGATAGATTGGGAAATCGGCCAACATAGCTGGTCCGAATAATTCCATCTTCTCTACATTGATTGAGAAGTCAAAAGCAAGATTAAACTTTGAACCAATAGAACCTAATTGTTTCACTACATCAGCATTATTATCATAGTGCTTAGTTATGTTTAAATCTTTCACCTTTTGCACTTTTGCTGAGTTAGAACCGGTTGCATAAACTCTTGATTTAGGAATCCCTAAATCACTTGCTGTTTGTAGCATTCCTGTCAGCTCAGACCTTGCACTGATGATATAAACAATCTTTCTTTCACTGATTAATCTCTTAGCTAATTCCTTACCTCTCGGAGTTGATAAAGTATCATCATAATCAATAGATACTTTCTCACCTGCAAACTCTTCAGAAAAGTGTTGATCCCATAAACTGTTACAAATTGCAACTGCTTGATCTGAATCTTTACCTTCTCCAACAACATAGCTTACACATCTTGGGATGAAATCAGTTTTGTGTTCACCTGGATTAGGATTCACAAATTGTTCTTCTGATTTAAATGCTAAAAAGTTTCTTTCAATTGCAGGATCAGATACTAATGCAACGGCATCTACTTGCAATTCAGATGATAATTCCTCATCAATCACTAATAAGTATGTTGGTAGATTCTTATTTGTTTCCATGTTTTCCATATTATTAAATATCTATTTTACAAATTTTGTCAGGTTATCCTAATCTTGCAGCTCTGTTTATTCTTGTCATTCTTGTTTGACCATTTGTCACATCAGATTCAACTACATAAGCTCTTGATGCAGTAGCATTCATTGAAGTCAATGTTCTACCGGATAATGATGTTGTGCTTAATGCTTGTCTTGGAATTAATGGAGCAGATGTATTTACACCACCTGGTACAGAACCACCACCACCACCTTGACCAGGAACCGGTGTAGCTAAGATATTTTTAACTGCTCCAAATCCTACTGCTGCTGCTGAAATCACTGCAGGAATAGATTGTGGAAATCCAAGTTTAACACCTTTTGCAATACCTTCATAAGTGCTTATTAATGCAGATGCTAATGATAAAGCTTTACCTGCAGTAGTTTGTTTACCTACTACATCAGCTAATCCATTCAATGCTCCTGCATAAGATTCAGCTAATGCAGCTTTACCATCTGCTTCAGCTTTAGCTATAGCCATTCTTGCCTTAGCATTATCATTTTGTCCTTGTGTAAATTCTGCTTCAGTAATTAAACCTTTGTCCTTAGAATCTTTAAGGAGTTGATCCATTGCATCTAATTCAGCTTTTCTTTCAGCAATCTTTAAATTAGTATCTGATATTTTAGCTTTAGATTCAGCAATCTTATTTTTTGCATCATCTATATCTTTTTTCTTTTTTTCTGTCTCTTCTTTCTTTTTTTCTGCTTCTTCTTTCTTCTTCAAATCATCAGCATCTTTTTTTTCTTTTTCTTCTCTTTTCTTTCTTCTTTCAGCTAAATCAATATCATACTGTTGTTCTTCTTCCATCTTCTTCATTATATCATCCATAGCTTTTTCTGAAGCTTCTTTTCTTGCTTTAGCAGCATCAGCCATTTCTTTTTGTCTTGCCTTATAATCTGCAGCAGCTTGTTTCTCTAATGAATCAATTTGAGATTGTGTTTTCTTACCTATTTTAGCTGATTGAGCTCCTGCTTCTTCAGCAGCAATAATCATCTGATCTAATTCATAAAGCTTATCCTTATTGACATTTTTCATTGACAATAATTCTTCTCTTGCTGCCTTTAATGATTCCAAACTACCTTCTCTAATTTTAGCAATAACTTCACCTCTTGCATGCATCTCTAAAGCCATTGATTCCATCAAAGCTGCAGTTTTAGCTTTATTCAATGCAACAACCTTATCTAATTCTTCCTTCTCAATTCTTCCTGCTTCTTTTAATGCTGCAACTCTTTCTTTGATAGGAACATTTGCATCTCCTGCTATCTCTCGTGCTTCTTGAAGCTTTCTATTTGCAGCAGCAGTAGCTAAAGCTTGGTCCTTTTGAGCATCATCTAATTCTCTGACTGTCTTTGCTAATTCTCCAAATCTTTGTGATGTAGCTTTTGCAGATACTCCTAATTTATCTCCTATCCATTCAACTGCACTGGTGATGTTCTTAATAAGTGATACAAACCCATCTATTAAAGGAGTAAGTATATTATCAAGAAACATTTTGAATATATTGGATATTTCAGTCCAAGCATCACTCATTGCATCTGCTGCTCCATCCATCTCTTTAAACTTAGAAACTAATCCAATTATAATGGCAGTTAGAATAGATAATATGGCAATAATTGGGTGTTCTTTAAGTATGTTCAACATTCCATTGAACTTGTTTACACTTTCTGCTGCTCCACTTGCTGCAGGAGATACTTGAGATATCTTTCCTTTTAAATCTTCAAATCCTTTACTTCCATCTTTATTAACTTCATTAAGATTCTTTTGCACTGAAGCTAATTTCTCTTGTGCTTCCTTATATTCTTTACTTCCAATGGTAGCACTATTTAATTGCTCTTTTGCCTGTTTTAAATCATTCTGCAAATCCTTTATAGTTGTTCCTGCTGCACTGGCATCAACCGATATTTTTGCTCCTATTTCTACTTGTGACATATTTTATAATTTATGATAATCTTAATATTCTACGTTAATAACTTTAATTAATTCAACTTTGCAAGTATTTCTATTTATTGCATCATAATCCTCTATCTTATTCAATCTGAATAATGTTCCATTGATATAGATAAACTTGCTGAAATCAAGCTGAAGGATATCTACTTCGTTCAATCTAAATGTTCCTATTAATAATCTGCTATCAACATCTATAATCTCATACATATAAGCTAACCAATAAACATTAAATAAGTTAGCAGTTAATGATAATGTTGCTATTGAGTAATAAAGTTGATAAGGAAATCCAAAGTTTATATCTATTGTCGGATTAAATGGATCATTAAAATGTCCTGCATAACCATAACTATAAAAATCAGTAGAATGAGAACCAGTTCCATCAATATAATTGACTTTATATTTATTTATTGTAATTACTTTTGTCTGTAATATTCTTATATTAGAATCAATGCATTCTTCAACTGTTCCTGATCTCTTAAATATTGTTGGATAAATTTTAGAACTACCTGGATCAGTTCCATATCCTACTAATGGTGTTCCGGAGAATATTAAATCTATTGTCTTTTCATCCTGTGCAAACTCCTGTTCAGTATCAAACTTAAATGAACCATAAGCTAAATTGTATCTTTTCTGATATTCAGCATTGTAATAATCACTATCATTTTTATATTGAAACTTATAAACCTTTGCATTCATTTCAGACATTGGTTTAATCGTGATAGGTTTATCCATATCAAGCTTATAAGTCCAATCCTTTGCATTAGCTATATCTTTATCAAAATAATCTACATAAGGTTTAATGATTATTTTATTTTGAATACTATCCTCATATAAATAAAGATTAAACATCTTCATTATACTTGATAAGAAATCTTTCATTAATATATTCTTAGGAATGCAATCATTCATAGTTACAGTATCACCCACTGCAATAGGAGTTAATAATGGAACAGTAGAATTAATTTGATTTTGAGTTAATTGTGTAAAATTGATACATAATTGTTCAAACCCATTAGCTAAAGTAAATCTATTCCCATTTAGTCTTAAATCCATTCTTATTTTATCTCCATTATTAATTGTAAATGTTGTATTGAAATAAAGATTTGCATTGTATGTACTTGATCCATAATCCCATAAATTAAAATAATTACTTTGTGCAATTAATGTTTCTGTTGATCCTACTATTTTATAAAACTTGAGCCATCCGGTTAATTGTATACCATCTGAAAAATTAAAATTAAAAGTAAAATTACCATTATAATTATAAACTAAAGTTGCACTTTGTCCTGTCCATGTATAAGTGATATTGTCTGTTGTAGTAAATAAACCTGGATCATAAACATTGTTTATAACTCCTATATTTGAAATCCCAGTTGTTAGCAAACAAAAACCACCAGTTTGAGATACTTGACTTGTAATTCCAAATTGAGTAAGTTTATATGTATTTAATGCTTTTTGATTAAATGGTATAATTAAAGATTGAAAGAAATCTAAACTAAAAAAACTTGATTCATAATTATATTTAACAAATTCAAATATTTTATTAATATAATTAATAACATAAATTGCAGGTCTGAATGTTTTAATATCCCAATCTACTTTATTTGTTGAGTATGTTCCATAATCAATTAATGGATAATAATAACTTCTACCTCCACCATATGTATTTAATATGCTATAAATATCATAAGAATGATTAAATGAACTAAAATCTAAATCATCAAGTTTATTGGTCCCTAATGCATAGATAAGATTTCCAAGCTCTCCAAAAACAGCACATTCATATTCAATTAAATCTTTGTCAATAACTATCTGAAGTATTTTTAATGTTCCTTTAAATACTTGAATGTTATTTTGAAAGATAATGCATTTAGCAGATGCATTTGTATTGAAATTAGTATTTATATTATTCAATACAGGATTGTAAAATGTAGTTTGATTTATCTCATAAATACTATTTAAAAGCTTGTTATTATTCTGAGTACCTGGAAGTATAATAGTCTTTGAGAAGTTAGTATTTCTTGCACTAAAATCTTTAATATCATCAACATTGAATGTAAGTAATGCATCCAAATCCTTTGAAATATCTAACTTATATCCTTCTAACCAAATTTCAGTTACCATAATTATTTTATATTATCTATATTGAACATTCTGTAAATCACCATATTCCAATTCAACTTGAAGATTAAATGCTTTGTCATTTATTCTTGTCTTAAATTCAAAGTTTGTTTGCTTAATCATAACTGGAACCAAATACCCATTCTCTGAACTATATATCTGTGGACTTGTTATTAACTCACCTAACCAGGTATAAACACTTTCATTAATGATATCAGTATTTACAATAAGTTTCTCTTTAAATGTTCCATAATAAGTAATTTGATTATCATTTAATGCAGCTCCATTGTAATAAGACATTGCTCCAGTAGATGAATTAATTGTATAAGGAAGTTGAGAATAATCTTTCTTTTCTATGTCATATGATTTCTTTGAAACCTTTGTGAAAGTGAAACTATCATATCCTCCTAACTTATTTAAAAATACCAATGTATGTGGAGTATATTTAGATTCACAAGTTAAAATGAAGTATTTGCTATATACTGATATTCTGGTACCCTCTGAATTTCTTGCAGATATATTTATTCTAAATGCATAAGTATTTTGATTTATTAATGCTGATCCTAATCTTGCATTAATTGATAAAGGATTTAAATCAAATTGTTTTATTTTATAAGTTGAATATGGAGTTGTAAAACTACCTGTACTAACTGCTCCAAAACTTGAATTAAAAGTTGAAATGGTAACAGTCATATTTTCACTTGAAATAACTGAATCTCCTGAAGGTAAATATGGTAAGAATAAAGATTGATCAATTAATACATTTGTTTTATCAGGTCTATTTGATGCAAAATTATCAATGTAAGGATCAATGATTGTATAATTCCCATACATTCTTCCATTATAATGATTGAAATAGATATTGTCTTGTGCTGATACATTATGAGTTTGAGTAACTATTACACCATATTCATAGCCAAATTGAACTTCAATGTCCATTGAATAATTTTCTAAAGTATCAGATTCTACATATCCTGTTGGAATTAAATTTGAATCAACATAATTTCTCACTATATTCCCAATGTTGAAAGCTCCAAACTTAGTAACTGGATTAGGATTAGCTTTTAATGTTCCTATAAATGTTGTCCCACCATTAATAAAAATATCTAAGATGTATTTAAAATTAGGATAATTACCAGGAGTAGTAATATATTCATTAGATTTAATAACATAAACTAAATCTCCATGAGCAGATGAATGATTTACTGGATATGATAATGTTGTCAATGTTGGTGTAGTAGGCATCTTATAAACTATTAATTATGTCAATTTGTAATGCTATGCCTATTTCTTTTTCAGCATAGTTTGTTGTTTGTTGTCCTGCTTTGGTCCAAAAGTTTGTCTTATCTAATCCTTTCTTTTTGATAGATTGAGCAACTACTATTGCAGCTTTAGTAGATGCATCAGTAATACTCTTTCTTTTTGATTCTCTTTTGGTGATAGATTTACCTGTACTTGTTGTAGCTTTCAAACCTTCTTTAATCAACCATTGTCTTATAGCTGATACCATCTTACTGCTTTTAGGAGCTTCACCTCTTTTGCCTGGTTGTTTAAATGCATAAGGAGAATCACTTGGACTTCCTGACTTCCATCCCTTAACACCTTTATCAATGAACTTATAATAATCATTGACATTGATTGAAATAGAATAGGTCTTGCCCATTATAGTAATTTCAGAAGGATTGATAGAATCCAATAAAGCACCGGTTGATATTCTATCTACTTGTTGGAGATTGTTGGAAGCATTCTTGATGAACTCAGCAGCTATATTATAAAGAGCAGTCATAACTGCATCTCCTTTGAACTCAGTATAAGCAGCAGGATCATAACTATTCAGGTCTATTAACCTGCTTAGATTAGGATTCAATTGTGCTTGACTTATACTCTTCATTAACTATATTCTTTTAACTGTCTTTTACTTATTTCATTCTCATATTCTTGTAGAGCTTTTAAATAACTCAAATCATTCAATGCTTGAATAATAGGTAATTCAAATGCCTGTTCTAATGTTAATCCCTCAAATTCAGCAACTTTCTTAGCTGAATGAATCCATCCATACTTCTCATTAAATCCATTTGTCAATGGTTTGTATTCATCTTCTTCAGTATCTTCAACCCCAAATAAACCTTTATACCCTTCATTAAGTTTCTTAAACTCTTCTAAGAATCTTACTACATTCCAAAGTACTTTAAGGAATGGAAGCTTATGAACTGCTTCTGATCTTGTGACATGATCCTCTTTACCTTTCTTACAGATTGAAGCTGCAATTAGATGAAGATTCTCAATTTGTCCCTGACCTGCAAAGTGTTGAACTTCAATGTACTGACCTAAAGTGACTTTAGATATATCATAATTGAATCTATATCCTTTGATTTTATCACATGAACTTCCTTTCTTGGTCAATCCTTCCATTCTATTTTTAAGAGCTTTCTGAAGTCTATTAAGTGTCTTTAAACTGATTTTATTAATGACTGCTTCAGTGCTATTAGCTAAAAAGGTTATTATATAAAGAACTTTATCCAGTTCATCCATATCAGATTCATTAATCTCATTAATGTACTGATAGTGTTCAACTGTTATTTTATCCCATTTAGGAATCTTCAATCTATTAATAAATAGCATTATGTTGGTTTTGTTTCTATTAAACGATATGATATTGTCCGGAGTATTGTCCTACATTACGATACTTATGCCAAGCTAAAGCAAGAGCACAAACACAATCATCATGCAGTCCTGCAGGAGCAGAATATTTAACTCCAGTCCTGGTATATTCAAATTCAAAGTTTTCCAATTCATCCTTAATGGTTCCTTCAGGGAATGCAATCTTTCTTTGTTGGATGGCTAAAGCAAGTCCCTCCATGATCTGTTGTTTAGAATTGGATGTAAACTTAAATAACTCAACATCCCTTACTCTTGCTATATCCTCACCAATGGGATCACCAACACCTGTGCTATCAATAGCTATTACTGCTGAAGGGAGATTCAGTATTTCTTGTGTAGTTTGTCTCCAATCTTTTTGGAATCTTTGATAATGACAAGTATGACCATTCCTATCCAATCCAATGATAACTGTATGATCTGATGACTTAGCCAAATCTATACCATAACATACTGCAGGAGCACTGGAGAGTTCATAACAACACTGATTGATGTATGCCAATCCGAAGGGATTGCTTCCATCATCACTGGCTTCTGCCAAGTATAATTCTCTAAAGACAGAATCAGGTAGGTCTCGTTTGGCTTGTTCAATCTCCTCCATTGATAATAGACCTTCTCTTGCTGCATCATAAGCAGTTATTTTAAAGTGTTCAAAGTTTTGTTCCTGTTGTTTTGCCCTTTGTGCTAATCTATATCCCCAATTCTTTTTTCCTTTGACATTCCCAATAAACTTGCATGGACCATTGGTAGCAGTCAATGTGGACCTAAGAGCATACCAAGCTTCTTCTCTTGACCTGGTAAACTCATCAAATACTGCTGCATAAACATCATCACCATAAAGGTTATCAGGTTTCTCTGCTGATTTAAACTGAATAATTCCTCCGGTTGGTAAGGTAAGTTTAAGCTTTGTTTCATTGGTCTTGAAGAAATCTCTATCACTGATCTGAGCTTTCATCCTGTTGAATGCAATCTCTGCCTGAGCATAGACAGGAGCAACCCACCATACTGACTGATTCTCCTTCAGATTGAGAGCTTGTTCAAATAGCCAAATGATATGGGATGCAGTTTTACCTACCTTAGTTGAAGCTTCGGTGACTGTGAATCTTGCAGGAGAGTTTAATATTCCCTTCTGATATTCATAAAGGAATGGTCGGTTATAAGCTATGTTCATTTTTTAGTTGATGTATTATCATAAAAGCATTGCATCCTAAAGCATAAAGATGTCCAAATTTCTGCTCATCTGAATAGTTGCCCTGCATTACTTCAATCATATGTCTGAAGGTTGCCTGTTTCAGAGATTCAATGTCAATAGGTTTGGTCCAGTTACCTACTGGATATTTGTCCTTATTCATCTGCATTCTTTCGGCCATCCCTTTGATATATTCAAAGTCAATGTCATAAATTAACTTAGAATCAGTTTCTTTTATTCCTGATTTCTTTTCATCCCATTTAAATGGTTCATTTAACCCATACATCATTTGCCTAAGTTTAAAGTGATATTGTAATCGGTTTTAACACTAATTTCAGCCGTTTCTCTCGGCTTTCCTGCAAATCTTGTTATGACTGTATCCATTGCAAAGAAACTTCCATTTTTAAACCCTTTAAGCAATGCAGCAGCAATTGTCAATTCCAAGATAGTTGCATCCTTAGTTTTAAGCACTTGTCCTAATTCATCAATGGTCATAGCCATCATTGCTTGTATGGTATCATTTATTTCAGATAGTTTATATCCTGATTCCTTCAGAACAGTAACCATCTTCTTTGCTCTTCCCTTTCTATTAATTCTTTCAGGATGAGTATCAAATCCATCCCCTTTCTTTAAGTTATCTAATTTATTTGCCATCGGTAGTAATTCGGTTGTTTATATGCAATAGGATATAAAAATCAATAATTTGCTCATTTTATATGCAATAGGGTATAAATTATGCATAATAAATCGTACATTATCGGATATTTACCGATATAATGTAGCATATCTTACACATTTACCCAATGAATTTGTGTAGTATAAACCACATTAAACTAAGGATTACTCAATCTTTCCTTTATAATGTTCAATAATTTTCTCCATTTCCCCATTATAATATGAGCTGAAATCCTTAAATCCTTTATTATCTTGTTCATAAAGTTTGTATAAAATTGACCTTAATCTTTGACTTGGTGTTTTCTGATTGATTTCTGATTTCAATCCTGCAATCAATATCTCTTCTGATTGTGTGAATGGTTCTATCTTCAGTCCAATATAACAGAATGATTGATTAAGTAGAAATACATCTGAAGCTTGATTAGGACTTAACTCATTGGTTCCAATGGTGACCTTAAGTGTTTTATCCTTCCTGGTTGATATGCTTTCTATTTGTCCGGTTAAAAGTATCATATTGAATTATAATAATCTAAATAGTTTACTCCATTCAGTTGGTAGGTTTAATTTCCTGTTCAGTTCATATCCTAAATCATACCAAAAATCAATCCAATCAGTTTGAGATTTAATGTTGATATGTCCCCATTCCACATCAAAGTCAGTTGTCCCTGATGTACTGGAGAAGAGAATGTATTTAGGTTGAATTTTTTTAAATAAGCTTTTAATCTCTTTATCAGTCATGTGCTCTGCTACTTCTATAAATAGCATTAAATCAGTTTGTATCGGTTTATCTATTAACTGAAGGTTAGTTATTCTTTCCTTCATATAGTTTTTATGAGCATCCCATATCTCAAAAGTATAAGTATCAAATCCTGCATTGATAGATGCTAAGGTATAAGCTCCAGTTCCTGCTCCGAAGTCCATACAAGTTTTAACTCCTTCTTCTTTTAGGTAATCTGATAAATTAAACTGCTTTAAGGTTTCATTGGATAAGTTGACAAAGTTTTGATTTTCCAATGATATCCCCCATTCAAGTTCTGCCTTAAGGAACTGATCAGGAGTAATCTGAATATTATTCAATTCAAAGTTAGGATTTAGTTGACTTGACATTCTTCTTCTTTTTGGTTTGTTCTTGGATTGGTTCTTGGATAGGTTCTTGTGGTTCTTCAATAGTTGTCTCAATAGGTAACTTATCATACTGAAGATATAGGAATTGAATCATTGCTGCTATATCACCAGGACAATGCATACAACAAAGATAACCTGGATTAAAATTCTCTCTTATGATTCTAAGCATTTCTGACTTGATTTCATTGGATAGGTTCTGAACGAATCCTGCTTTGGTCAAAGTGATGTAATGTGTTCGGTTTAATTCTACAAAGTCCTTATCTGATTGATTCATATAATTCTTTTCTTTTTTGGTTTATGGTTTTAAAATTATAATGTTTGTCACAATATTCTTGAAGGTTAGTAGCAAATAATGTTCTTGAATATTCTATGTCTGCAAACATCTTAATATGATTATACTAATCTT
>Ga0209499_1001597_pt1 | contig 15408 bp, 16 predicted proteins | sample C_130208_EF_Meta_FD_187306 | JGI IMG/M metagenome (GOLD analysis project Ga0209499, IMG submission 187306) | Freshwater microbial communities from Lake Croche, Canada to study carbon cycling - C_130208_EF_MetaG (SPAdes) (version 2) | ecosystem: Environmental > Aquatic > Freshwater > Lake...
TATTGGGTCGCTTGGCAACTCATGCTGCTGCACTTCTACGCGGAAAGCACAAAGCAACATTCGCTCCACACATGGACATGGGTGACTTTGTAATTGTTATCAACGCGGAAAAAATTGCGCTATCTGGTTCAAAGACCACACAAAAGTTTGCACACCACCACTCAGGTTTCCCAGGCGGTTTAACTTCAACTGTTTACGGCGACTTGATGGAAAAGCACCCAACTCGCGCAGTTGAAAAGGCAATCAAGGGAATGATTCCTAAGAACCGTCTTGGCCGCGATGTTGCATCAAAGCTAAAAGTTTATGCGGGCCCAAATCACCCACATGCTGCACAAGCTCCAACTCCATATGTTTTCGAGCAAGTTTCACAGATCATTAAGTAATCGATAGAAAAAGGGAATAGAAAATACATGTCTGAAAATACAACTATCGAACTTGATGAAGCACAAGAGCTAACTACTTATTCATCATCATCTCCAGCTGCGGCGACAAACCGCCCAGCAATTAAAGCTCCAGGTGGCGGTACAGGTCGTCGTAAGGAAGCTGTTGCACGCGTTCGCTTAGTTCCTGGTTCAGGCAAGTGGGTCGTAAACGGTAAGACACTTGAGAATTACTTCCCAAATAAGGTTCACCAACAATTAGTTTCAGAACCATTCCGCACAGTTGATGCTGAAAATGGTTACGACGTTGTTGCTCGCATCAATGGTGGTGGAGTTTCAGGTCAAGCTGGCGCACTTCGTCTTGGTGTTGCCCGCGCGCTAAATCAGATTGATGAAGAAGCTAACCGCCCAGCTCTTAAGAAGGCTGGCTTCCTTAAGCGCGATGCTCGTGTTATCGAACGTAAGAAGTACGGCCTAAAGAAGGCTCGTAAGCGTTCTCAATACAGCAAGCGCTAATACACTTTCACCGATTTACTCGGTAGCTATCTCGGCAGGAGGAGGACTTTTTGTCACTCTTTGGAACCGACGGCATTCGTGGTTTAGCAAACGTTGATCTAACTGCTGAATTAGCCCTTGATGTAGCTGTAGCTGCTGCACATATTCTCGTAGAAAATTCAAACGATCGCCCGCGTGCAATTGTTGGACAAGATTCACGTGCATCCGGCGAATTTCTGGAAGCAGCAGTTGTTGCTGGCTTAACCAGTGCCGGTGTAGATGTTTATCGCGTCGGCATTGTGCCAACTCCCGCGGTTGCTTATTTAGTTGCCAGCACTGGCGCTGATCTCGGCGTAATGATCAGTGCCTCACATAATCCAATGCCAGATAACGGCATCAAATTATTTCAACGTGGTGGTGAAAAATTAGCCGATGATGTCGAAGCGCTAGTTGAAGCCCGCATTGGCGAACCATGGCAACGCCCAACTGGCGCAGCTGTTGGCCGGGTAATAAATGATGATCAATTAGTTAATAACTACATCGAACATTTGCTTTCTACGATTGATGTTTCTCTCTCTGGTCTAAAAGTTGTAGTGGACTGCGCAAATGGTGCTTCATCCTTTACCGCACCAACTGCGCTTTCGCGTGCGGGCGCCGAAGTTATTGCCATCGCCAATACTCCTGATGGCTGGAATATTAATGATGGCGTTGGTTCAACTCATCTAGATTTCTTGCGCAACGCAGTTCTTAAGAATGGCGCCGATGTTGGTATTGCCCACGATGGCGATGCAGATCGTTGTTTAGCAATCGATGCGGCAGGCAATGAAATTGACGGCGATGTAATCATGGCGATTTTAGCCAAAGGTTTTAAAGCTCAAGGAAAGTTAAAAGCGAACACAATGGTCGGCACCGTCATGAGCAATCTTGGCTTCATGCATGCCATGGCTGAATCAGGAATTGAAGTTGTGACAACTGCAGTTGGCGATCGCTATGTGCTTGAGGCAATGTTGCAGTCAGACTTTAATTTAGGCGGCGAGCAATCTGGCCACGTAATCATGCGCGATCACGCAAATACTGGCGATGGCTTGCTAACTGCGCTGCAACTATTGGCTGAAGTAAAGCGCTCAGGCCAAACCTTGCAAGAGCTTTCGCGCGTGATGGTGCGATTCCCACAAGTATTAATTAATGTTAAGAATGTCGCTAAAGAACGACTTGCTAGCTCTACTGCTATCGCCGAAGCAGTTAAAGCAGCTGAAACTGAACTTGGTTCAAATGGTCGAGTATTGCTTCGTGCTTCAGGCACTGAACCTTTAGTGCGCGTGATGGTTGAGGCGCAGAGTGATGCCGTTGCGCAAAGTGTGGCTACTAAATTAGCGCAAGTAGTTGAAACAGAATTGAAGTAATCCTGTGTGCGGAATCGTTGGCTACACCGGAACTAATTCAGCAATCACTCCGCTAATTGAAGGTTTGCGTCGTCTGGAATATCGTGGCTATGACTCAGCCGGTATTGCTCTCGGTACTAGCGGCAAATTGTTTATTGAAAAGCGCGCTGGCAAGTTAGGTAATCTAGAAAGTTCACTTGGCGATCAACTTCCTTCAGCAACTTCTGGAATTGGTCATACTCGTTGGGCTACACATGGCGGGCCGACAGATAACAACGCCCACCCTCATGTAGATAACGAAGGCAAGCTCGCTGTTATTCACAATGGCATCATCGAAAATTACAATCAATTAAAAGCAGAGCTACAGGCTAAGGGCCATAAGTTTCACTCTGATACTGATACCGAATCTGTGGCCCACTTATTAAGTGATCTGCGCAAAGAATTTAATGGTGATCTACCAGCTGCCATGCGTGAAGCAGTTAAGACTTTGCGTGGCTCTTTCACGTTGCTCGCAGTGCATGCAGATAACCCCGGCGTAATTGTCGGCGTTCGTCGTAACTCACCGCTGGTATTGGGTGTCGGCGAAAACGAATACTTCTTAGCTTCCGATGTGGCAGCCTTTATTGAATACACCAAGCGCGCAGTTGAACTTGGCCAAGATGAGATTGTGGTTATTACACCAACTGGTTTTGAGATAACCGACCTTGACGGCAATCCGCAAACTCCGCGTGAGTACCAAGTTACTTGGGATGCCGAAGCTGCCCAAAAAGGTGGTTTCAGCCATTTCATGTTGAAAGAAATCTTTGAGCAACCAAAAGCTGTCGCTGATACTTTAATTGGCCGTTTAACTGATAACAATCAGATCGAACTTGATGAATTAAAGATGAGCGATGAAGAAATTCGCGCACTGAAGAAGATAGTCGTTATTGCTTGTGGCACTGCTTATCACGCTGGCATGATCGCAAAATATGCCATTGAAAAGTGGGCCCAGATTTCAGTTGAAGTTGAGATTGCTAGTGAGTACCGCTATCGCGATCCGATTATTGATGCCCAAACTTTAGTAATTGCGATCTCGCAATCAGGCGAAACCATGGACACCTTGATGGCGCTTCGCCATGCAAAAGCTGCCGGTGCACGAGTCTTAGCCATCTGTAATACCAATAGTTCTACGATTCCACGAGAATCAGATGCAGTTCTTTATACCCATGCTGGCCCAGAAATTGCTGTGGCATCTACCAAAGCATTTTTAACGCAAGTTGTGGCTGTTTATTTAATTGGTCTACATCTTGCGCAAGTACGCAAACAACTAAGTGATATCGAGGTAGCTGACCTGTACAACGAATTACTTGAGTTGCCTGCAAAAATTGAGGCAATTCTAGAAACAGTTGAACCGCTAAGAGCGCTTACTCGCACTTTTGCCAAGAGTTCATCAGTTTTATTCTTAGGTCGAAATGTTGGTTTCCCGGCCGCTCTAGAAGGCGCCCTTAAACTCAAAGAACTTGCATATATGCATGCCGAAGGTTTCGCAGGAGGTGAACTAAAGCATGGCCCGATTGCCTTGATTGAAGAAGGAACCCCGGTAATTGCAATTGTTCCCGCAGGCCACGAACATTCCCTTGATGAAAAGATGTTGAGCAATATTCAAGAAGTTAAAGCACGAGGCGCTCAAGTAATTGTGATTGCTGAAGAAGGCGCCGAAGTAACTGGTGCCACTCACGTAATTCGCATTCCAGTAGCACCAGCACTCTTCCAGCCAGTATTAGCAACGGTGCCATTACAGGTGTTTGCTTACGAAATGGCGATAGCTCGGGGCAATGATGTGGACCAACCTCGTAATCTAGCTAAGTCGGTTACGGTCGAATAATGTTTAAATTGAAGGCGCACCAACGCGAAGAGTTAAGTCGCTCATTCTCGTGGGCCGCTTTTGCTACCTCTGGATTCCTGTTTGTTACCTACCAAGTCGTGACTGCGGGTTGGCTTATTACCTTAGATGACAAAATTGCACTTAGTCATAGATATCATTTTCCAAAATTGATTTATTTTATTTTGCACCGCATAGATGATTTAGGTTTACGTGGGCTTAGTGCAGTAGCCATCTTGCTGTTATCAGCTTATTTGTGGCACAGATTTAAAACTTTTCGTCCATTTTTTCTATCCACGTTAGCGCTTCTGGCGCTAAATGGCGTCGTAGGTATTTTTAAACTTTTTATCGGGCGCACAAAGCCAAGGCTTAATATGGATCTCCTAAATTCTGGTGGTATGTCATTTCCCAGTGGCCACATCTCAAACGCTGTCTTAGTTTGGGGACTCTTTGCATATTTGGTTCACCGGTACTTATGGTGTCAACCAAATAGTGCAAAGTATTTGGTTACTATTGTTTCATCCGTAACCACCGCAATTATGCTCGTCTCGCTATACCGAAACACTCACTGGTTCTCAGACTTACTTGGAGGCATTTTTTTAGGGGGAGCACTTCTAATTTCAGTGACTACTTTTGACCGAATTATCCCATCGCGCAGGGACCAAATATGATCGATGGCGTAGGTATCGATGTGGTTGATATCGCAAGATTTGCTGAATCACTTGAGCGCACCTCGGGTCTTAAGGAACGTTTATTTACGGCAGCCGAACAAACTAAACCAGTAGCTTCTTTAGCCGCTCGCTTTGCTGCCAAAGAGGCGCTAGCTAAAGCTCTTAGCGCAGGTAAAGGTTTGCCGTGGCATGATGCTGAAGTGATTAATTTAGAAAGTGGAAAACCAGCATTTTTATTTCGGGGTGAAATTGCCGATTTAGTTGATGGCGCTGCGGTACATCTTTCTCTTTCGCACGATGCCGGAATTGCATCTGCTTTTGTAATTGTGGAGCGCTAATGAGCAATCGAGCCGAAGCATTCGTTGATTTAAGTGCAATTGCTGCAAATATCAAAAAATTGAAAGCCACAGCTGGTACTGAATTGATGGCAGTTGTGAAAGCAGATGCTTATGGTCACGGCTTAGTGCCAGTAGCCAAAACTGCAATTAGTGCGGGTGCTACTTGGCTTGGTGTTGCCCTCGTTGAAGAAGCACACGCACTGCGCACAGCTGGAATTACAGCGCCAATTCTGGCTTGGCTAGTTCCGCCCGGATCAGATTATGAAGCGGCCATCGATGCTCAAATTGATTTAGCAGTTCCGTCATTAGCTATTTTCAAAGAGATTGCAGCTACTGGCAAGCGGGCTCGTATTCATATCGAAGTAGATACTGGCATGACGCGCGGCGGATTTCTAGAGGAGTGGCAAGAGTTTCTCAACTCTGATTTTAGTAAAGTCGAAGTTGTCGGAATCTTTTCTCATTTTGCTCGAGCCGATGAAGTCACTGAAAAACAGAATCTAGATCAACTAGCTAATTTTAATAAAGCAATTTCTGATTTAGCGGCAGCGGGAGTTTTTCCTCAGATAAGGCATTTAGCAAATTCGGCAGCAGCACTCACAAATCAGAGTGCGTCCTTTGATTTAGTTCGCACTGGAATCGCGATGTATGGCCTAACTCCAGATCTTGAGCATTTGGGAAGCAGCAAGTCACTCGGTTTGCGAGCTGCCATGGAAGTTCGCGCAAAATTGCATTTAGTTAAGAAAGTCCCTGCCAATTCTCCAGTTGGCTATGGTGCAACTGAATCAACATCGCGTGACACTGTTCTTGGTGTAGTTGCTATGGGATACGCCGATGGAATTCCGCGGGTAGCAAAAGCTGCTGGAATATTTTTTGCTGGAAAACGCTCACCAATTATCGGTCGCGTTTCTATGGATCAATTTGTAGTTGATCTGGGTCCGGAAACCACAGCAAAAGCTGGTGATTATGTAGTGATCTTCAATAATGGTGCTGCCGGAGAATTCACCGCCGAAGATTGGGGTCTCGCAAGTAGCAGTATTAACTATGAAATGACCACAAGAATTGGGCCGCGAGTCCCTAGAATCTACCCTCATGAGTGATCAAACTGACCTAATAGCTATCGCTGGTCTGACCGTTAAGTTTGGTGGATTAACCGCGCTCGATGATGTTTTCTTAAAAGTTGCTCCTAATTCAGTAGTTGGCTTAATTGGGCCAAATGGTGCTGGTAAGACAACAATCTTTAATGCAATCTCAGGACTAGTAGAGCCAGAAAAAGGCTCGATTTCATTTGAAGGCAAGAATATAGATTGGCCAAAACCTGACGAGTTAGCGAAGTTAGGAATTACGCGCACTTTACAAGGCGTTGGTTTATTTAGTGGGCTAAGCGTTTTAGAAAATGTCATGATGGGCGCCGATTCGCATAACAAATCTAATTTCATTCGCGACATGTTGGGGTTCTCACCGAGATTCGAAAAGCAACTAGAAGATCGTGCTCACGAAGCACTTGCTTGGGCAGGAGCGGCTCACACCGCATTTCTAGAACCAACCGAACTTACCTATCCAGACTCTAAGCGAGTAGCGATAGCACGGGCATTGGTAATGAAACCAAAACTACTTTTACTTGATGAGCCGGCAGCTGGCTTGGGCCAAGATGAGATTGATCAATTAGCGGCACTGATTAAGCAATTAAAACGTCAATGCGCGATTTTAATTGTTGAGCACCATGTTGATTTCGTGAGTGAAATTTCTGATCAAGTTTATGTTCTGAACTTCGGCAAAGTAATTGCTAGCGGAGACTTCAATACCGTTAAACGTGACCCTGCCGTTGTAGCTGCATATCTAGGAACAAATGTTGATGGGCAGGAGATCGGCGGATCCCATGCTTAAGATTGAAAACTTAGTAACTGAATACGGCGCCGTTCGCGCTCTTGATGGCGTTTCATTCACCGCCGTTGAAGGAAAAATAACTACGGTTATTGGTGCGAATGGTGCTGGCAAAAGCACCCTACTGCGCACAATTTCTGGGCTTGAGCGAGCAAAGAGTGGCCAGATAACTTGGGCAGATAAATCATTAATTGGTAAAGCACCTGAGGCAATTGTGCGATCTGGCATTGCTCATGTTCCCGAAGGCCATGCTGTTATTTCCCAATTATCGGTAGCTGAAAATATTGAAATGGGCGCATTATTCCGCCGCCGCAATTTCCGCAGCGATGTAAAACTTGCCATCGAAGAGGTTTACGAGCTTTTTCCACGTTTAGCAGAGCGCAGCAAGCAACTGGCTGGCACTCTTTCAGGCGGCGAACGTCAGATGTTGGCGATTAGTCGCGCTTTGGTTTCACGCCCGAAGTTACTTCTGCTCGATGAACCATCACTTGGTTTAGCACCTCTGGTAGTTGAGCAAATTATTCAAACTGTAAATGATCTTTGCCGTAAGAGTGGCTTAACTGTTTTGTTAGTTGAACAAAATGCGAATACTGCATTAGCCATTGCTGATTACGGGGTTCTGCTTTCCCTTGGAAAAGTTGTGGCAAATTTACCGGCCGCCGAACTAAAAGCAGACGCTTCATTGCGCGCTGCTTACCTGGGATATTAGGAGGAAACGCGATGGAACAATTTCTTTCAGCTGTTTTCGCCGGAACTGCGAGCGGTTCGATCTATGCACTAGTTGCACTTGGTTTAGTTTTGGTATGGCGCGGAGCAGGCGTTATTAACTTTGCGCAAATGGGCCAAGCCATGTTTAGTACTTATGTTGCATCAACTTTAATAATGCACGAGTATTCATATTGGTTCGCTTTTTTTGTAGCACTAATTGTTGGAACCACACTTGGCGCAATTGTTGATTTGCTTGTCATGCGACCACTATCTGGAAAACGCGGTTCTGCGATGTTGGCGAGCCCGGCGATGCGCGCAACAGTTCCAGTGATTGCTTCTCTTGGCATCCTAGGAATTTTGCAATCAGCTGCAGGCATGATCTGGGCAGCTGAGGAACGTGGATTTCCAGCACCAGTTAGCACGTTAGGTCTTTCTATCGGTGGCACCGTAATGCCATTTACTGCATTCGATCTATTTGTAATTGGCATCGTGCTAGTGACTTTATTTATCACAACTGTTTTTTTCCAAAAAACTGGAATGGGTCTGGCAATGCGTGCCAGTGCACTTAATCCAGAAGTTGCCCGATTAAGCGGTATTCGCACTAGTTCAGTGCGCACCTTAAGTTGGGCTATCTCAGGAGCTGCTTCATCTCTAGCCGGCTTATTAGTAACACCTAGTGCAAACCTTTCGCCGAATTCACTCGACTTGATTTTAATTATTGGCTTCACTGCAACGGTAATTGGTGGCTTAGACAGCTTGCCAGGAGGCGTATTGGGCGGCTTCATCTTGGGGCTGTTAATTTCATTTATAAATGTCTACCGATCCCCATCTGATATTTTCTTAGCGATTCTCATATTTCTGCTAATAGTCTTGTTGGTTCGCCCGCAAGGTTTGCTTGGCAGCAAAGAGGTGCGCCGTGTTTAAACGCCTGCAAACCGGTAACGCTCTTAAAGCTATTCTCTTTTTCTGGGTAATTTTCTGTTTAGGAAAAGTTTTCGATGCCTACAACCAAGGTCAGCTTTCAGTCGTCTTGATGTACTTCATCGGAATTCTCTCGATCACTTTCTTAACTGGGTTATCTGGTCAAATTTCATTAGGCCAAGGTGCTTTAATGGCAGTTGGTGGATATACCAGCGCACTTGGAATTTTAAATCTTGGTGTAAATTATTGGCAATCTATTATTTTTGCAGTCCTTACTTCGCTAATTGCTGGCTGGATATTAGGCATAACCGCTGCGCGATTATCTGGCCCATACTTAGCTGGTACAACTCTGGTAATTGCACTCGCAATTCCTTCCTTGGCAAATCGATTTGAATCTGTCTTCGGTGGCGATGTTGGCTTAAGTGTTGATTTTGGAAATCCACCTCAATGGTTAATTAAGTTAATTGGCGAAATAGGGTTTGAGCAATGGCAACTATTTGCAACTTTGCCATTTGCTTCAATTGCACTTTACTTTGCACTTAATTTATTCAACTCTCGTACTGGACGAAGTTGGCGCGCAGTTCGCGATCATGAAATTGCCGCCTCACTTGCTGGTATCAACGTGCAACGTATGAAAATTTTTACTTTCGTTGTCGCATCTGGTTTTGCCGGCTTAGCAGGTGCCATGTATGGCCTACGTGGAATCGTCGGCCCTAGCGTTTATCCAATTTCACTTTCACTCGCGCTGCTAACTGGCGCAATCCTCGGTGGGTTACGCAGCATTGCTGGTGCATTTATCGGCTCGGCAGTTGTGGTGTTCCTGCCTGATCTAATTGATTTAGTAACGGGCAGGTGGGAAATTGCGCCTCAGATCGGCAATTACCTGCCAGCTATGGTTGCTAGTACTTTGCTTATTCTGACCGTGGTCTTAAACCCGGCCGGTATTGCGGGCGGTTTACGCCACCGCAAGTCGCGCCGCTAGCCTCTTGAAATACCACCCTTAGCCCGATCAAGTAACGCCCTAATAACGATTGCCACGCCGATGAGACATTTCGTTCACTTTTCGTTCACTTTCAGTTAACCCTCTGCTACTTTGAGCGTGTTCTGGATCACCTCAGATCCAGTTTCCGCCCAGATTGCGCAATTGCTACCTGGCGGTACATCGAAATAGAAAGAGTGAACGCAGTGAATATACGTGCATCTCTATCTCGCAAGAAGCTAATCGGTCTAACCGCTGTGCTCATCGCGGGATCAATGACGCTTGCCGAGATTCCGGCAAATGCAGCCGACCCAGGCGTAAGCGCATCCGAAATTGTTTTAGGTATGCAGCTTCCTGAAACTGGCCCAGCTAGCCCTGGTTACAACAAAGTTGATGACGCAATGCGCGGTTACTTTGATTATGTAAATTCAAAGGGTGGCATTGGCGGAAAGAAGATTCGGCTGGAAGTTAAAGACGATTCGTACAAGGCAGGCTTAACTATTTCTACTGCTTCCTCACTTATTAATAAGGAAAAAGTATTCGCTTTCGTTGGAAGCGTTGGAACTCAGACCCATATCTCAGTAATCAAGGACATCAACCGTCGCGGGATTCCTGACATATTTGTAAACTCTGGCTACAACGATTTCTATAACCCAGCCACCTACCCAACAACTTTCGCAGCACTCGGTACATATGTAACTGAAGCGAAGATCATGGGTAAGTATCTAAAGGAGAAGTATCCAGATAAGAAGATTGGTATTTTGTATCAGTCAGATGACTTCGGTCGAAATGCACTCGAAGGTTTCACTAAAGCTGGTTTAACTTTCGAAGCTAAGAAAACTGCAGCTGACTTTATTGCCGGAACTCAAGCAAGCCCGGGTCTAGCAAGCCAGATGACTCAGCTAAAAGCAAACGGCGTTGAAATCGTAATCATTGCTGCAGTTTCATCTGCTACCGCTGTTGCGTTACTAACTGCCAGTGCAATTGGTTACAAGCCAGAAAAGTACGCAGTAATCAGCGTTGGCGCAGATGCAACTACCTTCCAAACTATTGCAGGGTCAAAGGGTGTTCCAGCTTCGATGAGTGCAGCAATGCTCACAGGTTTGATCTCCGCATCACATGCACCAGCTCCTGGCGATTCAACTGATGAATTCGTCACCGCCTTCAAGAAGATCAATGATGACTTCAACAAGGGTGCTGATAAGCGCTGGGATAACAACGTCTTGCAAGGCATGAATATTGGCTACATGACAGTTGGCGCTCTAACCGGAACGCTTAACCCAAAGACAACATTCTCAGCCAAGAACAACAAGACTTGCCAAGCAAATGCTAAGAAGAACACTTTGACTCGCGTCTGCTTTATTGACTATATGGAGTCAAATGGCAGCAAGATCGAAAGTGCTGGCTTCTCACCATTGCAATATTCAACAACCACTCACGAAGCATTTAGTGGTTTCTGGATTGGTGCATACGACGCTTCAACAGTTCTGCAGCCAGTAGGCAGCTCACGCGTTGTATACACAACTGATTCTGGAAATGGTCCAGTAACAGTTTCCAACTTCAAGCGTCCAGCAATTGCTGCTGATGCTCTACCAAAGAACTAGTAGGTAAAAATGAAAACTATTTCTATGCGCAAATTAATTGCCGCAGTAGGTGCAGCAGCTCTTCTCTCAACTGCTGCAGTTGCAATCGCACCTAGCGCCTATGCTGCCGCTCCAACTTGTACAAAAGCCTCTGATGGTGTTGAAACATGTACCGGCACGCTAAGCAATGGCGCTGGTTACTTGATCAAAGTTCCAGCTAAATTTGGTGGAACTTTCTTCTACTGGAACCACGGTATTCGTTTCACTTACCCACTTCCAGGTGTAATTACAGTTCCTAAAGGTGTTGAAGAATTAACTCCAAGCAATGTGCCAGAAGCCTCAATGTTGCGTGCCGGTTACGGTTTAGCAACCTACGACGGTGTATCAACAGGTGGCCTACGCGGCTGGAATACTGTTGATCGTGTTGAAATGCTCAAGGAACTAATCGACACCGTAAAAGCTAAATACACCGTAAGAAAAGGTGTTGTATACGGTTCTTCACAAGCTGGTTCAATCATCACCCCGTTTATTGAGAAGTACCCAACTTATGCTGACTCAGTTGGCATCATGGCTGGCGTTACTCCTTCAATTGGTCAAGAAGTCCAATCACTTTGCGATGCTTTCTATATCTTGAGCGTTTTCGCTGACCCAACCATTAAGGGTTGCGCAGCGATGGGCACTAAAGGTTTAGCTGGCCACTATGCAGCAGCTGCTGAATTCGGCAAAGTTGTTGCACTGCTAACGGCATGGGGCGGAAACCTTGGCGCACCAGGACTTGAATATCCGGCAGCGCTAAAGGGTTCCGGAATCCCACAACGTTCAGCCCTATTGCTAACTGGTCTTTTGATTGGTTTACCAACTAAGAGCGCTCACATGGATGGCATTACAACGAATGCAGTTATTGCCGAACAGAGCATTAACGCGACAGTTGCAATTCTGGAAAACTTCGGCGAAGCAATTGCAACCGGAACTTTCGGCGGTCAAGCTATCTCTGAAATTACTGGTCCTGGCTTCTATGACAACACCAAAACCAACTGGTTTAGCTTGCTAGATCCAGCTGATTCAGGTCGTTTCAATCTTGGGCTTTCAGGTGACGGCGCAATCAGCGCAATGCTTGGCGTGCTTTCATTGGCACCTCGTGTTACTGGTGATCCAGCAGCTGTTGCTAAGTTGAAGGCGCTAGATAAGAGCAAGTTCGATACCACTAAGCCAGTTGTTCTGCTTTCAAATGAAGCAGACCGTCTGGTTTTCGCTGGTAACGGTGCTCTTTATGTAGATAAGGCTCGTGCAATCTACGATGCGAAGTTAGCAAAGTATGAAACTGCTCGCGATGCTGCAACTACTTCAGCACAGCGCGCTGCAGCTGCAAAGCTAAAGCCATTCTTTAACGTTGCATCTCTTTACGCAATGACACCTGAGACCTACACCAAGTACTCAGCTGCCGGCTTGCCAGACTTAGCTGGCGCACCATCACCATCAGGTGTTGGACATCAGAACTTCACCTTGAAGCAGATGATGGCTTGGGTCAAGATCTTGGCTCACGCTGCTGATACTGGAAAAGTCGGTTCGCCTGGCTATCTACAGCAGTACATCAAGAAAGCACCATACTTGAACTCAGATTTGGATTACCGTCCAGCTGATTTGAAGTACATCTGGTAACTGCTTAATTAATTAAGAAATGAAGGGCCCGAGGAAACTCGGGCCCTTCATTCTTTTTACTCGGTAAACTTTCTCAGTGATCGCAATTGCTACTCCCGACGAGATGTTCGCCCTTGGGGCAAAGATTGGTGCCGAACTTGAGGCTGGCGATCTAATCCTGCTAAACGGCCCACTTGGAGCTGGTAAAACCCTTTTAACTCAAGGCATTGGCAGCGCAATAGGGATCAGCGGAATTACCTCACCAACTTTTGTGATCTCACGGGTGCACCAAGGTTTACTGCCACTTATTCACGTTGATGCCTATCGCTTATTAATTGACGGACAGGCAAATTTATATCTAGATGATTTAGATCTTGATTCAGCAGTATCTGACTCAGTAACTGTCGTTGAATGGGGCGGAACAGAGGCCGCTCGGTTATCTGAGGAACGACTAGAAATTAATATTGATCGCAGTGAAGAAGTTAGACAAGTAAGTGCTGTTGGCATCGGTGAGCGATGGGCAGAGTTTTCGCTATGAGTATCTTGGCGATTGATACTGCTGCATCACGTACTTCGGTAGTAGTAATTGAAAATGGCAAAGTAGTTTTCAGTGAGTTTCGTGATGGCGCTATGTCACACGGGCCGGCGCTACCAGAGCTAGTGCAAGCAGCAATAAAGAGTAATGAAATCACCGAAGTTTTAGTTGGCATGGGGCCTGGGCCATATACCGGTTTGCGAGTTGGAATAACTTTTGCGCAAACATTTGCGTGGGCTAGAAAAATCCCAGTGCGTGGCTTCTGCTCACTTGATGCGATTGCAGCCCAAGTAAACGAGTCAGACTTTATCGTTTCCATTGATGCGCGGCGCAAAGAAGTTTATTGGGCGCGTTATACGAATGGGGTTCGCATTGATGGCCCAGCCGTAGATTTGCCAGCTGACGTTGCGGCCCGAGGAATTAAAGTAATTAGTGAACTTTTCCCAGAGCCAAAGTACTTTGTGGATTTAGCTGAAGAATTTACCGAACCGATTTACTTGCGTCGCCCAGACGCGGTAGCTACGGCAGATCGCAAATGATTACGTATCGCCAACCCACAGTGCTCGATGTGCCAGTCTTAACTTCACTAGAGAGAAGCATGTTTCCGGATTACCCATGGTCGCAAGCACAATTTAAAGAAGAGATTGCTGGCCTCGGTGGTACTCGCCAATTTATCTTGGCACTCAATGATGGCTCGATTATTGGCTACGCCGGAATAATGGTGGTTGCAGCGGGCGTGCCTGCTGACTTACTAACTATCGCGATTTTGCCTGACTTTAGAGGGCAAGGACTAGCCCAAGAGATGTTAGCTGAACTAGAAAGTTGGGCAAAAGCAAAAGGCGCCACAGAGGTAATTCTTGAAGTTGATACCAAAAACGAAAGTGCGATTCGCCTATATAACTTTGCCCGCTATGAAGAAATTTCAACTCGGGCAAATTATTACGGGCTTGGAATCGATGCGTTGATTATGCGCAAGGAACTCAAATGAGCGAAGCGCTAGTACTTGGAATTGAAACCTCTTGCGATGAAACTGCGATTGGTATTGTGCGCGGTCGTAAATTATTGGCCAATGTAATCGCATCAAGTGTTGAAGAACATGCGCGCTTCGGGGGAGTAGTACCTGAGGTAGCATCACGTGCACACCTTGAAGCTATGCAACCTGCCCTTAAGCAAGCAATTGCGCAAGCAAAAATTTCACTGTGTGATTTAGATGCAGTGGCTGTTACAGCCGGCCCTGGCTTAGTTGGTGCACTATTAGTCGGAACATCAGCTGCTGCGGGATTAGCACTGGCAATTGATAAACCAATTTATGGCGTGAACCATTTAGCTGCTCACGTTAGCGTTGATTACTTAACTCATGACCTGCCAGCCGAACCAACTATCGCGTTGCTAGTTAGTGGTGGCCATTCATCATTATTGCAAGTCAATGACATCACTGGTGAAGTTATTAAACTCGGTGAAACCATGGATGATGCAGCAGGTGAGGCTTTCGATAAAATTGCGCGCATCATGGATCTGGGTTTTCCAGGTGGTCCAGCGATAGATCGCATTGCAAAGTCAGGGAATGCAACTGCAATTGATTTTCCGCGCGGATTAACTACAACTAAAGATTGGGAAACTAGACCTTTCGAATTCTCCTTCTCTGGCTTAAAAACTGCAGTTGCTCGATATTTAGAAGCAACTCCGACATATGCAAAAAACGATGTGGCGGCCTCTTTCCAAGAAGCAATCGTTGATGTCTTACTTCTTAAAGCGATTGCGGCCGCGAAGAAAACTGGCATCAATTCACTGGTTATTGCCGGCGGGGTAGCGGCTAACTCGCGCCTTCGTCAGGTGGCCACCGAGCGCTGCGTGGCCCAAGGAATAACGCTGCGAATCCCCAGCCCAGCTCTGTGCACCGATAACGGGGCCATGGTTGCCGCTCTGGGCTCGCTTATGGTTAGTGCTGGCAGATCTGCTAGCCCAATTGCTTTTGACGCTCAATCAAGCCTGCCGGTAACCCAGATCTCACTCTAAATTCGACCTGATCTCGATTT
>Ga0209499_1001598_pt1 | contig 15407 bp, 17 predicted proteins | sample C_130208_EF_Meta_FD_187306 | JGI IMG/M metagenome (GOLD analysis project Ga0209499, IMG submission 187306) | Freshwater microbial communities from Lake Croche, Canada to study carbon cycling - C_130208_EF_MetaG (SPAdes) (version 2) | ecosystem: Environmental > Aquatic > Freshwater > Lake...
TTCAACTTCAAAGAATTGTATGGTTTCAAGTTTGCCAAAGTCAAAATTAGAATGGTGGATTATCCCAACCAAAAACCTTTTGAAACGATATTGTTATTAGATACCATTACTAGCGAGTCACCTTCATTAACGTTTGACGAAAGCAACCGACTGTATCAAGAAGTACTAAAAGACTATGAAGGCGAAGCCCAATACCGCAAATTCCTTAAAGTAAAAAACAATGAATATTTCAATGCACTGCAAGTCAAATTCTCTTATGCTATTACTTGTCATAAATCGCAAGGCGGACAATGGAATACTGTTTTTATTGAGCAACCCTATTTGCCCAATGGTATTGATGTAGATTATGTGCGCTGGTTATATACTGCCGTAACGCGTGCCAAAGACAAACTGTATTTGATAGGTTTTAAGAACGAGAGTTTTGTGGAGTAAAAATATTTTGTTTATCTTATAAATTTTTATAGCCAAGTTTTAAAAGTTCTAATTTAATATTTTTTGCAGTTTTAATTTTTGCTTTACTGTTTTTTCTGCCATCTGAATAATTACAATCATAACCACCTTTTAGTTTTTTACTTATTTCGTTTAGATAGTCGATTTTTTTATCATTCTTTAAATTGTCATATACAAACGTTTCATAAATCGTACCTGACATTTCAAAATGCGATTCTTTCCAAGACACTATTATTATTAATTCTTTAAATTGATCCTGGTCAGCATTTGCAAATAAAATTGTTTCAATTTTTGGAGGACCACCATCATTATCAAAAGAACTAATTATTAATTTAGTATAGTTGTTTTTTTGATTCTCAACGAAAACAGTAGCAATTATTTTTTTTGATAGCTATTTTGGTCAGGATCTTGCTTTTTTGATAATTTATATGATTGCTCATAAAATACAATTAGGACTGGTTTAGAGTTCCATTTAGTGCTTATTACATTATGAGTTATTTTTGAATTTTCAGGTTTTACTCGTTCAACAAATTGTTCAATTGTTTCGTTTTCGTTTCGCTGAATATTAGCTTCATAAACTTGATTGTTTAAAATACTTTTTTTGTCAGTTTTACTGTAACAGAAAGCAGTAAAAACTATACATAGAAGATAAATAATGTTTTTTATTTTCATAATAAATTAAGGGGAACTTTAGAGCTCAACAGATTTATATAAGTTTGATTTTAGTTTGAACCAAAATGAATAGAAGTAATGTTATTTGTACTAGGGTCATAATTTATAACAATATTAGTGTCTGAAAGTGTTCCATCGGGCATGCCAATATAAATATTTATAAAGCCCAAAAATTATTTTTCGGCCTTCATAGGTAAAAAGAAGTAATAAATAAATTGTTCTTATTCCCAACTTATTGAAGTAATTATTTGTGTATTTACATCATATAAAATAGTAATACAAGCATCAGAAGGAGTATCATCAGGCATATTAATTGTAATATCAATAAGACCCTGATTGTTTTCGGTATTCTCAACTCTATTAGCATAAGAATTAGGAAAATAACTTCCAATCTCTCCAATATTATTACCTGCTTTTATGCCAGGGTAAATAAAATAAAAAGTATTATCTCTTAAATCAAAAGAAGTTATAGCGTTGTTTAAAAAATAAAAAGAACTAGTTCCATATTTATATTCTAACCAAACTTCATCATCGACTTCATTATGATATGGTCCTATAGTACTTGGAGTTCCCAATATACTTAATAAAGAACTAGTGGTTTGGTTAAGAGAAAAATTATTAATTTTAATATCACTATCTTTTATCGAATCATAGTCTTGAGCTTTCACTATCACACTTGATAATGTAAAGAACATTATTAAATATTTATGGCTTCTTCTAATATGAATAAAAATAAACGACTATATTTTAAATATAGCCGCTGTTTATAGCTTTAGGGTCTGTTGTAAATTACTAATCTTCCATTGTCATCTAATAGTGTTAAAGTTGTACTATTTGGTTCGTAAACACCATTCATAATGGTTTCACAACTCTCCGAACCATCTTCACCATCAATGGTAGTTAAATATAGGAGGTCTGTTTGTGAAATGTTTCCATCACATTCGTTAGAAATTAAATACAAATCGTCATATTGTAATACATTATCAAAATATCTTTTTATATGTCCATCAGCTGTAAATTCTAATTTATCAGTTGAATCATTTTCTCTAAGCCAAACACCTAATATAGCTTCTTGTGGATTAAATAATATACTTTTTTTTGATGTAAAAGTATTCTTTTTTGTTTCATATGTTTTTTTAGATACATTTTCGGTTTTAGCTTTATGAATAACCTTTTCAACAAACCCAAAAGCAAGTATGCTTAAAGTGGAAAAGAATATAATAGGTATAATGGTTTTTTTATTTAATTTCATAATAATAATTTTTATTAACAATTAATTTTTACTTTTCGCAATTTCAAAAAAATCTCTTCTCTTTTGTTTTATATTGTTTGTTTATAATCTGTTAGGTGTTAAAGATAATAATTATTCTCCTAAAAATTCGTCTGTTGTACTGTAGCCTTTTAATTGATGCACATATTTAAAATTTTCTATATCATTGAATATTTCAATAACTTCTTGCCTTTTTAACTTTGTTGGTTTATTTACAACACAACTTAAATAGGAACTCCAAGCATATTCTAAAGGATGGTCACAAATATTGTGATGCACAGGGTTGTTGTGAATATAGACGATAAGATTTTGAAAATAAGTATCATAATTTACCCATTTTCTTCTAAATGGTCTTTCAAAAAGAGCTCCGTGACGATTATATTTTTTATTAAACGCTTTGGTATAGGCATTAAATAAATTAGAAAACGATTGAGAGGGTTGGATTTTAATTATTGTTTTTATCTCCTCAACCTCTTTAATTCGTATCAAAAAATGAAAATGATTTTTCATCAAGCACCAGGCAAAAGTTTCTGCAATTGGGTCTATATGTGTGTCATATAATTTTAGAAAATAATTATAGTTATCACTATCCTTAAATAAAATTTCGCTATTGATACCGCGATTATATATGTGATAGTATTTACCGTTTTCTAGTGGAGTGATTTGTTGCATATTTTTTTATCTTATCGTTTATAATAACCTTCAGATTTTAAAAATTTATTGGGTCTTCAACCTTTTCGTTTTCCACACCTGACAGGTTTTAGAAACCTGTCAGGTGTTATAAATAAGCTATTGCAATATTCTTTTTGTAGAAAAGGAAGTCTGGTATTTTCCCCTTTGTTTATTGGTACAGATTACTATGTCAGTTCGCAGCGCTCGTGTTCAAATTTGAGCGATTGGGGTAACAAGTAATTATTCTTCTATTCCTTGTGGTATTGTTAAATTTTCAATTACTTCTTCTTTGTCACAGTTTTTTAAGAAAAAATAGAAGGTAGAATCGATTACTTTTACAGTATTGGTTCCATTATCATAATCAAATAGTGGAGGAGAAATTCCTTTTTTAATTTGATTTGGAACTAAACTCGTTAAAAAGTAACCCATATCTGATGCCCTTACGCTTTCTGGGCGATGATGTATTTCTTTTATTTTTTCTTGAATAATTCTTCTTCTTAATCCCGGAATTATGGTTTCAAATGATTCATTTAATAAAATTTTGATGAAATAGTATGGAATATATAGAGGAACATCATCCGAACTCTTACCTTTTTGTTCAATAAATGTTTCAAGACATCTGATATGTCTACTTGAATAATCTTCAAGTTTCTTCAATATTGCTTTATCTACATTTTCTTTAGTAATCTCTTTTAGAGTTTCTTGAGTTTCATTTATTTTTGCAACATAACATGATTCTTTGCATATTTCTTGAAATACACCTACACTGTCAAAACAACCATCGATTATATAGTCAACAACATTTTCGAGGCTCGTATTTAATAAAGGTAGACCAATATCAACTATTTTTTTTAAATCACTCCTTTCCCAAGGTTCAACAGGAATTTCAATAACACGATCAACTAAATCACCATTGAACTGAGCCAGCCTATTTTTTTCTCGCCAAATACCTAGAATAATAAATAATATATTATAATCTTCAAAAATTCTTAAATCTACAGCTAATTGCTTTTGAACTTCCTCATTTAAATAATGAAAATTTTCAAGTATAATTCTCTTTTGAAATTTTATACTTTTTAATAACTCAGATAAATCTTGGGCAAGTGCTAAATTAAAATCTATGATTTTATAATTTTTCCAGATTCTTTTACTAAAGAACAAGAAGCATCAGATTCAGCAACAGCTCCACCTAAAAAAGGAATTCTTACTTTTGCTTTTAAACCCGCTTTAATTTCACCTCCAATTTTACTTGTAATTTCTGTTGATTCTAATATTTCTATGTTTAATTGTCTTACAACAGAATTGAATAAATCCAAAGTAGTTGAAGTAGGTGAACAATTTACTTTTATATAATGAGATTCCTTTAAATGTTTATTTGTTAGTGATGTCTTACCTTGTTTAGATGCACCATAAATAATTATATGTTTATTTTTTTGTAGCCCTTCAGTAAAAAGCTTGTCTACTTTTGGTCTTTCAATATATGTTTCAATTACTTCATTAGAGACTCCATAAACTTGGTTAGTTTGTTTCATTTTTTTTATATTAGTGGCAATCTTGTATAAATACTTTTTAATTTATATATTTTTAAAAAAAACATATAGTAAGCTGGCAGTTTATTATTGTAGTAACTTTATTTAAAAAAAATAAACTTTTTAAAAATATAGCATTGCTGTCTAATTAAATTTAACCTAGAATAAAAAATGAATTAATACAGCTTAAAAAATAACAAGTGCGAAAGTTAAAAAGAGTAAAAACATGCCTTGTGTCTTTAGTAGTTATAAATATAAACTACGAGCAAGATGCTCAAGTTAGCGGGGTCTTTTTGCAGCTTGGTTGATTTGACATAATAAATTATTTGAATACTCAAATCCAACTTTGTATCTTAGCCACTCAGTAACTTAGCTACTATAAAAATGAAAATCATTGCCGTTATTCCTGCTCGTTATGCTTCTACTCGTTTTCCTGCTAAACTGATGCAGGATTTAGGAGGAAAAACAGTTATTCTGCGCACTTATGAAGCCGCAAAAAACACCAATTTGTTTGATGATGTGTTTGTGGTAACCGATTCTATTTTGATTTACGACGAAATTATAAGTAATGGTGGGAAAGCCATCATGAGTATCAAGGAACACGAAAGTGGTAGCGACCGCATAGCCGAAGCGGTTGAAAATCTTGAGGTAGATATCGTATTGAATGTGCAAGGCGATGAGCCTTTTATCAATAAGGAACCTTTGGCAAAAGTCTTAGAAGTTTTTAGAAATGATTATGATAAAAAAGTAGATTTAGCTTCGTTGATGGTGGAAATGACTAATGAAGAAGACATCCAAAATCCTAATATCGTAAAGGTAGTCACTGACCAAAGCGGTTTTGCTTTATACTTTTCCCGTTCTGTTATTCCCTATCCAAGAGAAGTGAATGTGGGTGTGCGTTATATGAAACACATAGGCATTTATGCTTTTAGAAAAGAATCCTTGCTAGCTTTTTATCGTTTACCGATGAAATCATTGGAAGCCACAGAAAAGCTAGAACAATTGCGCTATCTGGAATATGGCAAACGCATCAAAATGGTAGAAACTACCCATGTAGGCATTGGTATAGATACGCCTGAAGATTTAGAGAAAGCAAGAAAGTTGATTAAGTCGTTAAGTTAGTTTTTTGATGGTAAATAATTCATTGTGAATTTCTACTTTTGGATACATGCGTAACGAGTAATTTTTATTGAACTTTGTTTTGTAGTTCAAATTTCGCTCTTTGTGATTATCATTAATAACCATAGTATTAAAAAGTATGAAACCATTTAAATGGAGTAGTGAATTTACCCTTTCAATAAAAAAATCTTCAAACAAAAAGTTAGGCATTGTAGTATCTTGAAAAATATCGATGATAATTAAATCATATTTCTCTTTGGTTTTCAATACAAATTCAAAAGCATCGTCAATAACAATTTCAAAATTTGAAATTTCATTCAATTTATAATATTTATTGGCGATTGCAATGATATCAGAATCAATTTCAACACCGGTAATTTTTCCTTTATATTTAATCTCATCAACTAATGTTTTAACTACACTGCCACCAGCGACACCTAGTATTAAAATATTTTCAAAGTTTTTTATTCTTTCAAAACCAATATATTTCAAACCTTTTCTCAGAATACGTTGTAAACTGCCATACGAATAATTAGTGTTTTGGCTATCAATTACTAATTCTCCATTATTCCAAGATACTTCTATTGACTTATTCACCAAAGATTTTTTCTTATGAATAGTGATGGGAATAAAATAGCTCAACAGTTTTCTAATCATTCAATTAAATATTTTTCTCAAAAATAAGAGATAAATACTAAATTTACGGAAAATAATCCAAATGAGGAAGCGGCTTTATCAATTTGTTTTTTTTAGAATATTGGGTTGGAAACTAATCGGAACTATTGATGGCACTATCAAAAAATGTGTTTTGATGGTTATTCCTCATACTTGTAATTTCGATTTCTTTTTAGGGTTATTTTGTCGCGGTATTATTGGATTAGAAATGAATTTTGTAGGCAAAAAAGAATTGTTCAAATTTCCTTTGGGTTGGTATTTTAGAAGTATTGGTGGGGCACCATTAGACAGAAGCGGCGGAAAAAATAATGTAGATGCTACTGTAGATGTTTTTAACTCAAGAGAAGTTTTTAGATTGGCTATTGCTCCAGAAGGAACACGTAAAAAAGTAACCGAACTCCGCACAGGGTTTTATTTTATAGCCTATAAAGCTAATGTTCCCATTGTTCCGGTAGCTTTTGATTATGCAAAAAAAGAAGTTAGAATTGGGCAGCCCGTTTCATTATCTGGAAACTATAATGAAGACATGAAAATTATATTACCTCATTTTGCTGACGTCAAAGGCAAATATCCCGAAAGACAATTTCAAGTTCAACTATAATAATGGATTATTCAACACTTCACGAAACTCATAAAGAGCCATCACTTTTTGGAAGATATATTACGTTACAACATATCGAGCCTGTTCTTTCAAAATATCCACATGAAATAATAGGACAATCTGTCAATGGAAAACCTATCTATAAATTACAATTTGGAACAGGTAAAATCAAAATCTTAATGTGGTCTCAAATGCATGGCAACGAAAGTACCACAACCAAGGCATTGTTCGATTTCATTCATTTCTTGCATTCAAATTCAGTAGAAAGCAATGCCATAATGGAAAATTTTACTTTCTGTTTATTGCCGATGCTCAACCCTGATGGGTCAGAATTGTACGCAAGAGAAAACGCCAATGGAATTGATTTAAATAGAGATGCCCAAAATTTATCACAGCCCGAAAGTATAGTATTGCGAAAAACATTTGATTCATTCAATCCAGATTACTGTTATAATCTTCATGATCAAAGAACTATATATGGTGCAGGAACAACAAATAATCCTGCCACAGTTTCATTTCTAGCGCCAGCTTTCAATGAAAATAGAGACATAAACGAGGTTAGAATAAAAGCCATGAATGTTATTGTGGCGATGAATGAAAAGTTACAAAATTACATATCCAATCAAGTAGGTCGTTTTGATGATTCATTCAATTTAAATTGTGTGGGAGATACTTTTCAGTATCTAAATGTTCCAACAATACTTTTTGAAGCGGGTCATTTTTCTAAAGATTATGAAAGAGAAATCACAAGAAAATATATTTTTATAGCGTTAGTTTCTGGAATTGAATTTCTCTACGAAAACGATATAGTTATCAATAAAATCGATTATTATCTAAAAATTCCTCAAAATAAAGTCGTTTTTTATGATTTTATTTATAAAAATGTTAAAATAAATTGTGATGGTAAAGAAAAAATTATCAATTTTGCAACACAATTTGAAGAACTTTTAAATAAAGATGAAATAGTCTTTGAGGCAAAAATTGTTCAAATAGATAATTTAGAAAATTTTTACGGTCACATTGAAGTTGATGCACAAAATGAAACTTACAATGATGAAAATGATAATTTTCCGAATATTGGACAAAAAGCTAATTTTTATTTAGGAAATAATATAAAAATTGTTAATGGAAACAAAATTGTGTAAATAAAATATGTTTTAACTAAAAAAAAATATTTTTATATTTTAAATCAAAAAAGCAAACAAAATTAAAGCTATGAGTAAATTTAGATTAGATGAAATTGACCACCAAATCTTAGACATGTTGATTGATAACACTAGAATTCCTTTTACAGATATTGCAAAAAAACTTTTAATTTCTGCTGGAACTGTTCATGTAAGGGTTAAAAAAATGGAAGATCAAGGAATTATAATGGGTTCATCATTAGTATTAGATTACGAAAAACTAGGTTATTCTTTTATTGCTTATGTGGGTGTTTTTTTAAACAATACTTCGCAAACTAAATTTGTATTAGAAAGAATAAGTGAGATTCCTTATGTAACGGTTGCTCATGTCACTACTGGTAAGTTTAACATTTTTTGCAAAATAAGAGCAAAAGACACAAAGCACGCCAAAGATGTTATCTTTATGATTGATGATATAGAAGGAGTTTATAGAACTGAAACTATGATTTCACTAGATGAAAGCATCAATGATAAAAAACGATTGATGCACACTATCTTCCAAGAATTAGACTAATAAAAAACTAAAAAATATTTTATGCCTCAAGTTTTAACTTGAGGTTTTTTTGTATATTTCAATTTCAATATTTTATCATGTATACTTTACCAAAAATTGAACGGTTTAATCAAAATGTATTATCAAAATATAACATTTATAATAGTGTTTTTATAACACTCCCCTTTGATGCTATTGATAACACAGGTGTTTTATTACCTTTATTTACAGAGGTTTGTAATAATGGTTTTAAAAATGATTGGTCTCCAAAGCAAATTGTTGACTTTTTTTCGGATAAATATTTAGACAAAGCTTCCGAAAAAGATAAAATCGATTTAATGTTTCGTTTTATACAATATGTTGAAAGACAAATTGTTCTTTTTGATGCTATCGAAGATGCTGCTTTTCCTATTCTAAACAATTTAGAAGGTAGAGGTTCGTTGAGAGATATTAAAGAAAAATCAGAGGCAAAGGATAAACGTAAAGAGCTGATAGAGTTCTTGGAAAATTTTAGTGTTCGAACAGTTCTTACGGCTCATCCTACCCAGTTTTATCCAGGTTCTGTTCTCGGTATTATTACTGATTTAACAGAAGCCATTCGAGTAAATGATTTATTAACCATTAAACAACTACTGGCACAACTAGGAAAAACACCTTTTATAAAAAAAGAAAAACCAACACCATTCGATGAAGCAATAAGTTTAGTTTGGTATCTCGAAAATGTTTTTTACCAAACCATTGGTACTATGATGCAGTACTTGCAAAAGAATATTTTTGAGGGTAATATAATAGAAAATCCAATAATCAATTTAGGATTTTGGCCAGGTGGTGATAGAGACGGAAACCCTTTTGTAACTCCTCAAATCACAGAAAAAGTTGCCAAAAGATTGCGAACTTCAATTTTAAAATGTTATTATTTTGATATTAGAAATTTAAAAAGAAAATTGACATTTAATGAAGTAGATACTATTATTGCCGGTATAGAATTCAAACTCTATCGTTCTGTTTTCTATTCACAAGGTGAATTATTTATTTCTTTGGAAGAATTAATAAATGAACTAAACACCATTAAACAGATTATTATCAAAGAACATCAGTCTCTGTATTTGGATGAAATCAATTTATTGTTGCAAAAAATTAATCAGTTTGGATTTCATTTTGCTTCTTTAGATATTAGACAAAATAGTCGTGTACACAACAAAGTTTTTAATGATATTGTTTCTTTTTTAAAAAGAGAGAAATCAGTAATTTTTCCTGAAGATTATGATAATCTCTCTGAAGATAACAAAATAGAAATTGTATCTAATCTCAAATTTAATTTAAAAACTCATTTTTTTGAAAATGAAATCACTCGTTCTACGCTAGAAACAATAGAACTAATGAAAGAGATTCAGAATAATAATGGAGAAAATGGCTGTAATCGATATATAATTAGCAATAATGAAAGTGCCTTAAATGTTATAGAGACTTTTGCCATGTTTCGATTATTAGATTGGGAGAATCCAACTGTTGATTTTGTGCCATTGTTTGAATCTGTGGACGATTTGCAAAATGCAAATACAATAATGGAGCAGTTGTATAAAAATCCAGTTTATAGCAATCATTTAAATCAAAGAAAAGATAAACAAACTGTCATGCTTGGCTTTTCAGATGGTACCAAAGATGGTGGCTACTTGATGGCTAATTGGAGTATTTATAAAGCCAAACAAGCTATAACTGAAATATCTAGAAAATATGGTGTTAAAGTAATTTTCTTTGATGGTCGTGGTGGACCACCAGCACGAGGTGGAGGAAAAACTCATAAATTTTATGCTTCTTTAGGTTCTACTATTGAAAATCAAGAAATTCAGCTTACTGTCCAAGGACAAACGATAAGTTCTAATTTCGGTACTTTAGATTCCTGTCGTTATAACCTAGAAAATCTTTTAAGCGCTGGTGTTGCCAATCAAATTTTTAATAAAGATGAAAATAATTTATCAGAAAATGAGATAGAAATCATGGATAAATTGGCCAATTTGGGCTATGAAAAGTATCTAAGTTTCAAAAATCACCCCAAGTTTTTACCTTATTTAGAGCAAATGAGTACATTGAAATATTATTCGAAAACTAATATAGGTAGTCGTCCATCAAAAAGGAATTCAGATGAGAAATTAGATTTTGCTGATTTGAGAGCTATTCCTTTCGTAAGTTCTTGGAGTCAATTAAAGCAAAATGTTCCTGGTTTCTTTGGAGTTGGAACGGCTTTGAAATATTATGAAGATACTAATCAATGGGAACAAGTTCAAACACTCTATGATAATTCATTATTCTTCAGAACACTATTGGAAAATAGTATGATGTCATTGGCAAAATGTTTTTTTCCATTAACCGCCTACATGAAACAAGATGTTGAATTTGGAGAGTTTTGGAAAATAATCTTTGCAGAATTTTCAGAAACTAAAAGACTATTACTAAAAATAGCTGGTCATAAGGAACTTATGGAAAACTATCCAGACGGAAAAGCTTCTATTGCTATGAGAGAACAAATAGTTATTCCATTGTTAACTATCCAGCAATATGCTTCTTCTCAAATAAATGAATTGAAAAACCAGCAAAAACTCGATGAGAAATTAATAGCTATTTACGGAAAATTAGTAACTCGCTCTTTATTTGGAAATACTAATGCAAGTAGAAATTCGGCATAAAGAATAAATCTAATATTTTAAAAAAAAAGAATCGTTAGGTTACTATTTTTTTTCGAATACTAATCAAAGCTAAGATCATTAATGTGTATGTTATGAAAAAAGGAACAATAAACTCTATTAACCCTAATGGCAACATTACGGCAATAATTAATAATTGAAAGCCCAAGCCATATATAGAAAGCAAGGTCATAAACCAATTTGGAAAAGTTTTTACTTTATAGGCATCCTTATCTAAAGCATGAATTATTTTGTCAAAAATTCCATAAACTAAGGTATAAATTCCAAATAGAATGTTGACCGTTTTTTGGCTTTCACCTGGTAAAGCTTTTGGGGTTTTATATTCAAATATTTTACTAGTGTTATCACCACCAACTGATTTAGTTCTCAAAATAACATAGTAATAATTATACAATGTACCTTGCAATTGAATCCCAATAAAAGCTAATAAAGTAAACCAAATACTTGTATTAGAAACATAACAAATAGTCATCAAAAACATAAAATTCAGTACAATATCAGACACACTATCCAAATATCTTCCTGAATAAGAAGGCGTTTTTTTCAATCGTGCTAATTCACCATCGGCAGCATCAATTCCCGATTTTAAAAGGATAAAAAATGCGGCTAAATAATACTGTTGTTGCAGTATACAATAAATAGCAATCAATCCAGAAAGGCCAAAAAGCAAGGTAACATGGATAGGAGTAAAGCGAGTATTCTGTAATTGTTGGGCAAAAAATCTTCCAAAAGATCTTCCATAATCTGATAAATCTAAAAATTTATCTTCTGCAGCAAGTTTAGACATTTAAGTTAGAAAACAAGGAATTGTGACAATATAGTCGGGTGGCAAATATAGTTTATAAAATTGTTTTTTTACTATTAGATTCTAATACCATATAAAATTGAAATCCAAAAAGCAGTGTTGCCAACACTACATGTATGGTTTGTGTTCCAAAAGGAAAATCTAAATAATACATCAAAATTCCAGTTAGGATTTCGAAAATAATTACCATCATAACCCAATTTATTTTTTGGAATTGCAATTGTAATTTTCTGTTTCTTGAAAATAAATAAAAATTAGTTACAAGAACAATTATCGAAAATGACCGGTGAATGTAGAATGTCAATGTTGGATTTTGTAACCAAAGTATTTTTGGTGCACCTGTTTCCATAACACTATCAACATGTTCTCTAACACTTGTCCCTAACAGAATTTGAATAATTGTCAAGCCAATTGTAAGTAATAGCACTTTATTAAACTTGGAGTCAAAAATAAAGGACTTTTCCTTTTTTTGAACTTCATAAATAAGATACAATTGGAAAGCAATGATTAACAAAGCGGTCAACATGTGTGTTGTAATTTTGAATGGATTTAATACCGAGTCAACCACGGTTTTTCCAAGCCATGCTTGAAAACCCATTAATATGCAGATAAAAAATGAAATGAAAACAAGTTTTCTTTTTTCTTTCCAGTACCCAAATGAAAAAATAAAAGTTAAAAAACAAGCAATTCCAGCCAATGCACCAAGTAATCTATTGATATATTCCACCCAAGTGTGTAACGGATTGAAAATGGCATAGTCGTGTTTAGTATATTTTTCCCAATTGGATGAAACAAAATTTGATTTCGCTACAAAGTCTTCTTTGGCTACTAAAAGCGTTTCATCTTTAATGATAACTTGTCCTTTGTTGTATTCTTTTCCTCCATTAAATACTAATTCCTGTTTTTCGGTTGGTGGAATGTAGTAGCCAAAACATTTGGGCCAATCAGGACAACCCATTCCAGAACCTGTAAGTCTAACAAACGCACCAGCAAAAATGACAAGATACACAAGGACTAAAGCTATTTTTGCCGATTTTGGGAAATATTTTTTCATTGCTTTAAATGTTTTGCAAAATTAGCTAATGTTATTTTGAATATAGGGTTCAACAATCGTTAATCAAATACCAATTTATTTTACTTTTTTCAATCCTAGTTTTTCTGCTCGTTTTAAAACAAAATCAAATGCTGCTTGATATTCATTTGGAATTTCACCTTCAAGAATGGCTTCTTTGACAGCTTCTTTCAAAACACCAATTTCACGTGAAGGCTTTAAATTAAATAATTCCATAATTTCTTCACCAGAAATTGGCGGTTGAAAATTACGAACATGATCGCGCTCTTCAACTTCAATTATTTTTCTGCGTACAATATCAAAATTGTTGTGGTATTTTTTAAATTTTGTTGGATTCTTAGTAGTAATATCCGCTTCGCACAATGTCATCAAATTATCAACATCTTCTCCGGCATCAAAAACCAAACGCCGCACTGCCGAATCGGTAACAATATCTTCCGAAAGAACTATCGGACGTGAACTCAGCATGACCATTTTGGCCACAAATTTCATCTTTTGATTCAATGGCATATGCAATCTTTCGAAGATTCTTTTTACCATTTTACTACCAAGGAATTCATGTCCGTGAAACGTCCAGCCTTGTTTCTTGTTGAATTTTTTGGTTGGTGCTTTCCCGATATCGTGAAGCAAAGCAGCCCAACGAAGCCAAACGTCATCAGTATTCGGACAAATGTTATCCAAAACTTCTAGCGTATGATAAAAATTATTTTTATGCGTATGACCTTCAATTTCTTCTACGTTATTTAATGCCGTAAGTTCAGGAAGAATTATTTCGAGTAAACCAGTTTTATATAAATGTAAAAAGCCGATTGATGGTTTTGAAGTTTCTAAAATCTTATTTAATTCATCTACAATTCTTTCACCCGAAATGATTTTGATGCGGTCTTTATTGGTTGCAATGGCTTCCAATGAATTTTCTTCAATGGTAAAATTCAGTTGGGTAGCAAAACGAATGGCGCGCATCATCCGCAGTGGATCATCAGAATAGGTAATATCAGGATTTAATGGTGTTTTTAGGATTTTGTTTTCTAAATCTGTGAATCCATTAAATGGGTCAATCAAATCGCCATAATTGTCTTTATTTAAAGAAAAAGCCAAAGCATTAATAGTAAAATCACGACGGTTTTGGTCGTCTTCCAAAGTGCCGTTTTCTACAATTGGATTTCGACTGTGTTCGGCATAACTTTCTTTTCGTGCGCCAACAAATTCGATATCTATTTCTTTATAACGTAGCATCGCAGTGCCATAGTTTTTGAAAACTTGAACTTTAGGTTTGTTAGGTAACAATTCGGAAACTTTCAGCGCTAAGTCAATTCCTGAACCAATAGCCACAATATCAATATCTTTTTTGAAATCGCGTTGCAAAAAATAATCACGGACAAAGCCACCAATCGCATAACTTTCTAGATTAAGTTCTTGACTTGCTTCCGCTATAATTTTAAATATAGGATTTTCTAGGGCTTTGGTATAATTCATTATTTGACTGTTGATTCTTGATCAACGATTGTCGATTTTTGATGTAATTGATAATTCTGCAATCTAAATTCGTTAATCTTCATTCTTAAATCACATTCACTTGCGAATAATCTTCACCTGACTATCACTAGTTAACTTAATAATAGTTGAAGGTTTATCACAAATTTTTTCGTGGTGCAAATTTACTACATAGTCCACACCTTTTATAATTTCGGGACTTATTTCTTTGAAAGATTTTGGGCTGAACATTCCTGAAATATTAGCAGAAGTAGAAACTAATGGTTTTTTCATGCGTTCCATCAGTTTAAAACAAAACGGTTCCTTAACAATTCTAACACCAAGTGATTTGTCATCGCTAATAATATTTGGTGCAACGTTTCTTGGATTGTCTAGGATTAACGTAGTTGGTTTCTCGGATAAATCTAGAATTTGCCATGCGGTTTCCGGAATTTCTTTGAAAACATTGTACATCATTTTTTCGCCATTCATCAAAACAATCATGCTTTTAGATTCTTCACGTTGTTTCAAAGCATAGATTTTTTTTATAGCTTCTTCGTTTGTAGCATCACACCCAATGCCCCAGACAGTGTCAGTTGGATAAAGTATTATTCCGCCATTTTGTATGACTTCAAAAGCATAATGTACTTCTTTATTTATGTCCATTGTTGTTTTTAAAAATTTATTTTT
>Ga0209499_1001599_pt1 | contig 15394 bp, 8 predicted proteins | sample C_130208_EF_Meta_FD_187306 | JGI IMG/M metagenome (GOLD analysis project Ga0209499, IMG submission 187306) | Freshwater microbial communities from Lake Croche, Canada to study carbon cycling - C_130208_EF_MetaG (SPAdes) (version 2) | ecosystem: Environmental > Aquatic > Freshwater > Lake | place...
GTGCACCACCACCGTAACCGCCACCAGTTTGTTGGTAAGAATTTCCACCGCCGCCGCCGGGCTTGCCGTAGCCCGGGTCGCCGCCAGCGCCGCCGCCTTGGCCGCCATAGCCGCCGCCGCCGCCGCCGCCTCTGCCTGTAGTATATCCTACACCGGTGAAGACGAAGCCGCCGCCGCCGCCGCCGCCGCCAGCCCATGTGAGCAAACTGGTGTTTATAGTAGCAAAAGACACCCCCCCGCCACCTCCGCCGCCGCCGCCAGGGTAGCCACTGGCAGCTCCATTGCCTCCCGCTCCAGCAATTAAATTCACAGTATCTCCTGCGTTATATGTAGAAGGACTTCCTCCTGCTACCCCTGTCGCATATCCGCCTGCCCCTCCTCCACCTCCTGTACTGTAAAGTCCTGAACCTCCGCCTCCACCTCCTCCATACATTCTTAGTGATACAATAGAACTCTTTGCTGGAAAACTAAATGTTACAGAAGCTCCTCCCCCCGCCTCCTTAACTACTACAGCGCTCGTAAACTGTTTTACTAACGGGATCCCCTGTAAATTATTGGAAAGGGGTGTAATCGTAAAATAATATGTCGATCCTACCGGTAGAGTTGTATCTATCAAACCCGACGCATCGTAGTTACGCAAAAGAGTCTTGGCTCCTCCGAGAGTTTGTGAAGATTCAACTTTGTAGGTTGTGTTCGTATTAGAGATCCAGGATAATCGGAATGTATTGGATGTTAGAATATATGTTTGCTGATTGTCAATAACAGGTGCTGGAGGGGCGTAAGCATTTGCTGTTATTATAGTGCTCAAGATTCCGTTTAGGACAGCCTTTACTCCAAACTCAGTAACTCCTGAGGCTATATTAGGAATTGTTGTGTATGATGTTGTAACAGTAGTGATCAATGTTCCGTTGGAGTAAATGTTGTAAGAAGGAATGAGTCCTACAGGAGGTGTCCAGCTACCATATATTCTATCATATTGACCTGCCAATGTCAATCCCGAAGGAGGTTTAAGAGGCAATGTTATGGAAACTGTCGTAGCGTTTCCTGATGTCACAGCAAACTTATACGTATATGTTCCCGGATAGATGTTTCCCCCAGTCTGTATTAAAGAATAGACAATAACATCGGTATTTGTCTGTATTTCTAGGTTTAGAGTAGGAGATGATCCACCAGCAGTACTAATCTGTTCTGTTGTAATCTGACCTGGTTTAGGATTAGTCGTATTATCGAATACAAAGTATCCTACTATATATCCACTTATATTATTGGAGTATCCTGAAGCGTATGGTGCTGTCGTAAAACTTGCTGGTCCAGTTGTCTGGGGAAGTACGGAAGGCCCATTTTGTTGTACTGTCCAAACAAACACGCTCTGCCCTGAAATATTTTTGCGGTATGGAATGACTTCGTATCCGGTTACACCCTGTCCTACGTATCCGGCTGCCGAGATCGTTGTGAGTCCGATAGGGATTGATATCGGCTCATCCCCCGTAGATACAGGAACATTGATCACTGACTGAATCTTGCCACTCATACCTACAACAATCTGGATAAATCCATTGGATGATATTGCTGATCCAGTGAAGGGGGGGGTGAATCGAGTATCCGACACCCAGTTATAGCCAAAATCATAGGATATGTAGGCACTTGGACTACTGACACCTACGACCAGAGCAGTCTGGATGTTACCTTGATAAGAACACGCACAACGATAACTCTCCGTTGAAAGTGATGGAAGTCCGTTAGGCTGTCCAGGGAATACAGGCTCAAAATTATAGTTTGTCTTATCTCGCTGATAGGCTTTTGGGTAAATTTTTTGTCCGAGTAGGACATATGTTCCGTTAGAGTTCGGGGAGATTGATGTGAAGGCGCCCGGTGGAGTAAATTGGGTCCAGAATTCTCCTCCAGTTATGCTGTAAACAGCTTTACCCTCTGTTGGTGCAGCAAATACCATATTCCCTTCGCCAGACCATGTGGTAGATATCCAGTTTTTCCGCTCTACATTTTGTCCGCTTGTAAAAACAGGACTTGGATTACCAGGGTACAACTGCGAGTTAGAAATATAATAGATAAATCCGTTTGACTGACCTACCACTAAGGTTGATCCATTTGGCGAAAACCCAGAAGATATGATGTTGGACCCTGCAGTATTGGATACATAGAACCATGGAGAAAAGGTGGAGATATTACTGGATACCCACAAGCCAGCAGAAGTTGCTACCGCACTCCATGTTCCATTTCCAGCAATTGTTACGTTACGTGCAGTTAGTCCTAGCATCCCTGCTGTAAACACTCCTCCCCAACCCACTCCCTTATTTGTGCTGACATAGATATTTGATCCATTGCTAGCATCACTGACCGCAACAGATATCCTTCCATCTGTTGACATGGCTACTCCAATCCAATTTGCGATGGGAAGGTTATTGTAGAAACTACTTGCTAGATTTGTAGATACTGCCCGGAACTCATCAGCAGGAGGAACGCACTGGTAAACTGTTAACAAGTTGGTCTGAGTAGTACCTGTCGATAAATCGGGGTTTAATCCCAAATTTGTACTTCCAGGAATCGTGAGTCCTAATGTTAAAGGCACAGGCCTGCTACTCAGACCGTTTGTAATGCCATATAGGTTATAGTTGTAGATAACTCCAGGGATTCCAGTTAGTGGGGGAATCGTGACGTTTGCGTTCGTAGTAGCCTGTTCCATATTCGCTATAAGGATGTTTCCAGATCCATCCGTAAGTGTGAACTTTTCTGATGGTGTCAAAACATCTCCGGTTGCGCTTAAATTTATTATTGTCCCGTTATTTGTTCCTACAAAGTTGGTTGGAGCTTTTGATACAATCGAAACCGGCGAACTATAAATCTGAGATGACGAAGGAATATCATTTGATAAAGCAAGGATCGCAAACCTATACGATTGTTCGGCTACCCCAAGTTCTGAAAACACAGCACTTCGAAGTGTCGCTGGCACAACTATATTATACGTTCCCGTTATCATATTTGTTACCAAGTAAGATGTAGCACCACTAAGAACAGTCCATTCATTTCTCAATTGTAGTCCAGTGTATGATGTGATAAGATTTGTCGGTGAAACTACACTTGTAGTTAATGTGACAGAAGCAGTAGCACTGAGTGTAGTATTATACGAAACAATCTGGAAGTTGTATGTTTTATTGTTCTGGACCAAGAAAGAGATAGATGTGTTTGTTGTTTGGATAGAGTTCGTCAGTGGCTGAGTTGTCATACTAATTTCTACTTTTCCATCGGCACCTGCTGGGCTTCCCTTTCCAAGCTCAGCATTTCCACCAGACCCATACCCAGGCTGAAGCGGTGGTCCACCATCCGGATAAGGCAGGCCTCCATTTCGGAAGAATCCTTGACCAGATACTGTATACCCACCACCACCACCAGCATCCAGAATTAGTTGTGGATTAACAGCGTTGGGGACGTATACAGTTGTGCTATCTCCTGCCGATCCACTGCCATAGGCACCAACTTTAGCTACAATTGTTGTTCCCGGAAGAACTGAGTAAACATTCGATACAACACCACCCGCTGCTACCCCACCTGCACCATATGCGGTCGCTACAATTATTTCCGTTCTCAGCGATGTAAAACTATAGACTCCGGGGATGTTACACGTGATTGTTTGGAAACTCGGTGCGTATGGATCTCCGATCGGATACCCATTTGAATCATAAATTTGATACGGAACAGTCGTTCCATTTGTTGAAGCTCGTGTCCATGTTAGCGTTGCTAGCATGCCATTCAGAGAAACTGTTGGATTTGTCACTGGACTCACTCCAAGGTAAATTGGACCTGGAACCGTTGTTGAACTGGATATGCCGTTGTGAACGGCAGTGACCGAAAAGTTGTAGTAATCATAAGACGCCGTTGGTATTGTAATATACTTTTCTGTAATCGTACCAGAAACATTGACTGTAGTGCTATATTTTCCACCTATATCTCTTATGTCGTAGCCTCCATTCGGAACTATAACGCTAAGAATATTTGGCGTTTCTGGCAGGTAAACACTCTGTGAAGCGGTAGCCCAGGATACACGAATACTGAATCCACTGACCGTCTGGGTAACCGATGTTGTAGGTGTTGTACGAAGTGAAATCTGGTTTGCTACTGTAGTATCACTGGATATTCCGTAATAATTGGCAGTAATAGAATACGTATATGTTCCTCCTAGTCCAGGGACAAGGTTGGTTACTTGCTGAGTAGATGAGGAATATCCCGAAACAGTAGACGATACTACCTTCGTTCCACTCTGATTAAAAATAGTCCAACTGTAAGCAGATAATGTGGTTTCGACGTATTCTTGGGGATTTTTCCAAGTTAGAGTAACATTTCCGCCAGAATATGTTGCCGAAAGAGTGGATATCGCAGTTGTGGATAGTTTGAAAATCCCAGTAGATGGACTTGTTAGAGGGGATGAGTATAGATTACTGTTGAGTGCTTGGACCATAAGATTGTAGCTAACTCCAAGTGTCCCGGTGATAACGTATGAGTTCGAATAAATATTCGATCCAAAAATAGTTCCGCTTAGTAGGTCACGAACGATGTATCCGTCTGTCGGGAGTGCTGGTGGGTTTGTAATAGAGAATGCTATACTTGTTCCTTCTGAAGGAGATGTTAGTGATGATCCATTTCCACCAAAACTATAAGCGCCGATCGCACTCTGTATGATGATTCCTCCAATCGATGTAACCGTAAACGACGCATTGTATGTTACTCCTCCCAGTCCAGATAACGTAATCACAATGGGTCGTTGGTTGGCGATGTTGAGCGCAGTCACGAACTGAGAATATACCGCTGGAGTCATAATAGTTGATCCAATCGTAATCTTTGGCCCCACACTACCTCCAATAGATAGTCCACTCACGGTCGACCCCGAAGTAACTGATAGTGTATACGTGATATTCGAAGGGTATTGTGGTTGGTATGCTGAACCCCACGACAGAGTTATAGATGTGAATGAGCGGCTATACGTTAAGGCCGTAGGTGGGTTGGCGAAGACATAGGCAGACGGAGACTGAATGGCGGTGCTAGACACTCCATTGATGATAGAATATACACTTATTTTTGAAGTGCTGCCGTATGGAAGGGAAATTTGGGCAACTGTTGACTTGTTATTATTTGCATACTCCCTGTCATTCACGGAATAGTAATAGGAAACGTCAGACGTTGCCGACTGCCCCCATGAGATTGTAGCGGAAATTGGTGTCGGAGCAGGAGAATACCCGATACGGACATACCCTGGCTGGCCCGCAGGGCTTCCTCCACCTGGAGTCACCACTCTTCCTGCCGGACCATCTCCACTTCCTGAAGTGGCAGCAGCTACCCCATTTCCACCAAGTCCTCCTCCAACTTGAGGGTATGGATTGCCTCCGCCGTGACCGCCGGTATAAGCGTTACCGTTCCCTCCGCCTAAATTAGTCAGAAGGTTGGGATCTGTAGAACTGCCCCAGGGGTTTCCACCGCCGCCGCCCTGCCCATCCCCGCCGATGAGTCCTCCTCCTCCTCCTCCTCCTCCTCCCGCAAAAACAAGTAGATCGTTAATACTCACAGCAGATCCTGCTCCTCCTCCTCCTGCTCCTCTGTAGAGTCCCTCTGTTCCTCCTCCTCCAACAATATAGTAAATGAGACTATCCTCAGGGATATTAGAAAACGTATAGGTCACGAGTCCTCCAGCTCCCGCAGCTGTTCCTCCTCCATCTCCCCCGCCGCCTCCCGCAACTGTGACAGTATAATTTCCAGCCTTTGTCGTCCTATAAGGAGGAAAAGGCTGTAATCCCTTCGGGTAGGTTACGTATAAAACTTGTTTGGAGACCCCTCGAGAATCTATGACATTCAGATCTGGTGTTGGTGCCAGAGTAATTGTAGGATTCAGAGGAGGTGCTGGAGGAACCACGAATCCAGTTTCTGGAAACAGAGGTCCAGTTACCTGGTTTTTGACGGCATAGATATTTGCGTAATAAGTGTTCCCGGTTTGAACAGACACTACATAGGATGATAGTGTCATCGTGGAAAATGTATATGGACCTGGAACCGGTGTAATAGCTGAGGATACATTGATGTAATACGATGTATCTGCCCAGAGACCCGTGACACCCGCACATCCTGTGAAGATAACTACCTGTAGAGATACCGATTGAGTCAATGGATTGCCTAGGACACTATAGGATACATATGGTGCCACTGGTGCTCGTGGACCTCCGGCATTGCACGGTGTAAGATACGACCACTCACCGCCATACGAAATAGTGTTTGTGATCGTGTATCCTGAAAATGTGTAATCCGATAAGGCAGTAAGACCTGAAAATACAGCAGTATACGTAGTTGAAATGGAGTTGTATGCTATTGTAGCGGACCCGGTAGTGTCTCCGGAAAACGAAAATACATACGCATCTGGATTGAATCCTCCCAACTTGGAGGCAATGTTTGCAGCACATACAGATACATACGCAGTCGTATTTATCAAGACAATTGATGCCTGCCCGTTGGGTGGAACTGAACCAACATAGTAATTGTAGACAGAGGGGATGCTATACACTTGATTGGCAAACGCACAGATCGTGAACGTATACGATGTTCCAAGCGACAAATTTGCTAACGTATACGTCGGTCCACCAGTGATGTTCGTATACGGTGTTTGCGTATTTGTTTTTGTTGTTGAATACGACGTTATCCCACTGACACTCAAGAATATATCAGTAACCGGGATGTATGGTAGCGTAAACAATGATGTGCTCAGGGTCGCATACGCTGTTTGCGTATTGTTGTAACCGAACGACGGGACAAAATTCGGAGGACTCGGGCGACCAGGGTAGACAACGGGCGATAACTGACTGGGGGCACTGCTGATTCCTTGGGCATACGACGTGGCAAAAAATGAGTATGCGGATCCAGTGAAGCATTGACCAAATACAAACGCCGACAATGTCGTTGTTCCGCTGATTGTGCGGCCATAATTGTCAGTGACCGTATAGTATTCTGGAGGAACCGATGTAGACGGTGGAGCTGCGAATGTCACTGTAGCACTCGCATTGTTTGTAACAACCGAGGGCGTTCCAGGTGCGGCAACATACAGATTGACAATAACAGAAGCGGTTGGGCTGATAAGCGTATCTCTACCAAGAGACTGGACATCGTAGCGATATGTGCCCCCTGTGAATGGTCCTACCCCTGAACACCATGTGAATGTTAAAGATTGTGCGGCGTCAAACACCGTTGTTGGTTTCGTAATCAGTGTCGTTCCATACGTCTTTGTTTGTACGGTTGTACCTGTACCTGCGAAAGAAGTCACTGGGAAGACTAGCGACGAAGTATTTTGTGTGAGTAACAGCGTAACTAAATTTGGGTATATGCTGGTTGCTAGAGAGTTTGTAAGCACGAATCCAATGGGAGTAAAAGTGAATAATGGTGTGGTTTGTGCTGCCTCGGTCCATGTCCCCCCAATCGGAGTCACTGTATAACTTGCTGTGAATAATCCCGATATAGTTCTTGTAGCGCTGGGGGACAATCCTGGCGTGATCGCTGGCACCAGATACGTCGCATTCGTAGGCTTAAAATTACCTGTCACAACATCTTTATAGTATTCCGTAATCAGGAAATTGCTAACTACCACTGCGCTCTGGGTAGAAACTGATAGCGAAAACACAATGGAATTGCTTCCGAGCGTATATCCAATATACGGAGTGAGTGGAGGACCACCTGTCACTTGCGGTGTTTGGGCAAACGTGCTGCTTGTGACTCCGCAGATAGTTTTGTAGATTTGAAACTTATACGCACTTCCAACTGCTGGATACGAAACGGGGGATCCAGGAACATCAACACGGGTGCCACCACCGACAAAGGGTGATAATACTGCCGAGATTGTATAATAATCGGTTGTAGACGCTGGGAACGTCGTGCCTACAAAGGTAATGTTCATAGTTCCGCCATTGTTTCCCGTCATAAACAGATTCGGAGAAGTCGGAGGCTGGGGGTTGAAATCGAAAGTTGAACTTGTTACAGATGTTCCGCTTACATTATTTCCGAACGGGGTGATTGTGAATGTGTAGGATACATACGCCGACAAGCTCGGGAACGTGTATTGTAAATCATAGTTGGGGAGAGAAGAAGGGGCGGTGTAGAGGTTTCCAAAGTTGTCAGAGATGTTATACTGTGCGACTGTGGGTCCGATTCCACCTATGAGACCACGAGACGCAGTTAATGTCAACCTCACAGTTGTTATTCCTCCCGACACTGACCCCAGATAAACTCCTCTGACGTTGGATGGCTGGAAGGGAGGACCCAAATAGTATGTTCCGGGTGCAGCTGCTGATAAATTGTTTGGAGATTGTATCCCAGACGTTTGAGTATACGCAATGAATTGGTATGATACTGACTGTAGCGCAGATATTACGGCAGAAATGTAAGGTGAAGTAGAATCCGCAAAGAAGTAATTTCCACCACCAGTTCCCGATGCCCTAATTATATACCCATATTGCGACCCTCCCAGTGGCCGGCCAATAGAGAGAGTAACTGTATTGCCTGTAATATTTGTGACCGCCAAAGATATGGGGGGTGCGAATGCGGGACTGATATTGTCTGCGCTCGTTGGGGTTCCAGGGACATTGTTCGCAAACCCGTATACAGAAAGTTGATAATTAGTCCCGTTCGTAAGTCCGCTTACTGTCCCTGTCAAGGTGGTCGTGCTTATCGTAGTTATTCCATCCACGTAAAACGTGTAGTATAGCGGTCTAGGTCCGAGAGCACGCTCTACCGTCCACCGAAACGTCTGGTTACCAATGTCTGGACCCGCACCATACCCCGGCTGATACGGAGGACCGGCAAAAATAGTACCATAGTCAGCTCCGATACTGAATACCTTGTTCGCAAATGTTTGCGTAACAAAGGTGGTATACGTAGCCTTTTGAACGGGTGAAACGGTAAACACCGCACCCGAAGGATCAAACGTTGTCGTTACACCTCCCACCGAAACAGACGAATACACGTATGATAACGCAGATACAGTGGAAATAACACTCGTTATACCGAGCGTATTGAAATTCACAGTAAATGATGTGCCAGTCAGCACGGTTTTGCGGGTATAAGGATTCGCAAAGTAGGTGTTTCCACCCGATACGCTGATATTGGTGACACGGAACGAATACCACAATCCTGCGTCGTTCGTAATATCCGCAATCAAATTACACGATCCAACCCCTACTGACAAGGTATAAAACAGACTCGGTGAAAGACCAGATACAGAGAAGCTGGGATAGGTTGCGTTAATATCATTAATCTGTCCAGATAGGCCGGTTATGGTCGTAATGGGTGTCAGAGATGATGTACACATCACAATCTGGTAGTAATCTGGAGTCGGGTGGAATACAGTATCCGCACATACAGAAAACGATACAGTTGTACTGTTGGCGGCGATACTTGTAACCTGTGGAGTCCCCGGTGGACCTGGAATGAAATAGTTTGTTGGAACACCTGTAGGCGTGCCGTAGCGGTAGATCCCTCCCTCGCCTACTGTTACAGGTGTAATCTGGAATTGGTAGGACGATCCGTCAGTATACGGACCAATGACAATAGTTTTCAATGTAGACGTCACATTGACTAGAACTTGAGCATCTCCAAAATTATTATTGACTGCTATCTGGTTGGGAAAAGGGGAAGAAGGATATACTCCCGCAAACTTGATTATCGCATACGATCCCGAACCGGTTAATACAGCTCCTTGAATCAGTCCTGGAGCAGTTGCGGGCGAAGAAAGGAATGACGTAGACGCACTGGATGCAGTGAACAGTCCATTGATCACTGGGGTGACATAGACGGAATACTTGGTTCCTGGATCAAACTCGCCGATCGTATACACGTTTCCCGACTGCTGATAACTCTTGGTCGTAGAAATTCCAGTATTGGAGTTCGTGAATGTGAACTCGTAGTGATCCGTTCCTTTCATGCGATACGCAAAACTAACATCCAATGTCACGGTCAACTCTGTCGCATTCGATGTCACTAACGACAGGGAAAGATTTGGGATCTGCGTGATCTGATTCGTATACAGAATCGGGGTGGTGGCCCCAGGCATCTGGTGAGTCGTATGGTTTGCTGGGACTTGCGGAGGTTCAATCGGTGTCCGTGGGAAACGAACACTTGCCGTTTCCAACGGTGGATTGAATCTGTTGTTCCAGCGGTGCCCACTCATTATATGAGTTTCATACTTTTTCCACGAAAACCAAAACGGATCTGGAAGTAATCTAAAATAGAGACAGCCACGACAATCATGACGATGACCTTCACCTATGACGACTACACCGACGAAGATTACGACAACGGCATCCTCGAGTATATGAGCATCCCTCTGGACTATTATGATGACGTTGAGCCGTGCCGCTGGTACGTCGCCCCGCTCTTCGACTTCTCCGACGAATAGATACATAAATACAGATTCAACGAAAACGGATTATTTTTAGTTGAATCAGGACAGACAGCATTCAAGATGATCGACTACGACCACAAGCTCGCACTGATAAATCTCGCCTTCTCATCCTATCTCCGCCGCCGCATCATGGAACTTAACAACGGGGACTGGCCTCCTATTTCCGAAATGTATTCCACCCTCTCTCGCATCTTCACCGAACAGTTCCCACAGATCACGCTTCGAACCGAGGCTGCGTTAAACTTGTTCGCCGAACGGATCGATGACAACCTTGAGAAATACGTAGAGATGAACCCCGAATACGATATTATAACCTTCATCGATTATGCGGAGAAATACGTCAAGGGCGAACTCCGCCAGGCACGTCATTGGGCCAGTCTTCACTACACTACGAGTGATTAAAAAGAGGCAACGGGGTAATGGATCCTCCGACCCCGGCCCCGACCCTAACCCAACGTATCCAAGCACTCCCATCTGAACTCATTCATCTTATACGGACTTTTTTACCTCCTCATCCTCCTCGTCCAAAGCCACGAGATAACGGCGTTCAAAAACAGTTGGACGCTCTGTCCAGATCTCCTAAGATGACAGCCATGGGCCTCTATAAAACGGAAAAGGATGACTATTAAAGTAAGGAATGCAAGAAATGATAGGACTTCCCGTTGTGAAGCTCGTGGGCACTCTCTTGCTAACCTACTCCACCCATTACGGTGCGACCAAGATGTATTCCGTCTTGTGTGTCCCCAACGGTGTGTGGGGATATGTTCAGGGTATGTTTACCACCGGCAGTCCGATCTGTGCCGCAACTCTGACCTATGCTTCCAATTCTCAGGCTTCCTATGCTGCCATCATTACCATGACGATCTCACGTGCAGTGATGGATGCTATTCTCCCCGGGACTGGAACAGGAGCTTAAACAACGACAAAACGAATTTAATTACACCCAGTCTTTTTCAATTCAAATCATAACAGAAACATGGCGGGCATAGTGTTCAAGACGGAAACGCATGTTCTTATGGGCTATCAACCCGATAAAGCAATGATCTCAGGCATCGGCGGAAAACCCAATGAGTTTGAACCTCTTATCCACACAGCATTCCGTGAAACCATCGAGGAACTGTTTGGGGTCAATCCCCCGTGCTCGCTTCTCACCAGCCTCGCAGAGATCTTCAAGACCGCTGGGTCCGTCCAGAACGGAGGCTACACCATGTTCGTTCTCTCATTCGACGATCTTCTCCGTTTCATGGGATACGTCCAGATATCGGTTCAGACGTCCCCATACTATACCAAGTTTCCGCAGAGCATCCATGATCTTCTCCTTTGTCGTCGGACCCCTCTCGATGCCGAAGTCACCCACCTTGCCCTGATTCCTCTGGTTCCCGAGTACTTTCGTGTAGACCAGCGGGATATTCCCCTGCTCACGTGAATCCTCCAACCAACAGCTCGTACAGAACCAGTCCACATCCGGCAAATCCATCCGGCATTTTTGGCATGTTTGCATCTGTGTGTTCTCCCAATTTAAAAATTATTTCAAAGACTACTCCCCTCTCCCCTCCCCCCGGTCGTGACCCCTCCCCTCAGCACCGATTCACAATATCCTGCCAGTTGTCAGGGACAACCGGGCTGACGTTATGGGCGATCCGAATATGCGGATCCGACGTTGCCGTGCTGTTGTGCTCAAACACCCCACGGTTCAGTTCATTCTCCGCCTCCTCCGCCTCCATCTGCCTCTCCCTCTCTTCCGCCATCTCCTGCCGCCTCTCCTCCTCCTGCGACTCCGTCTCCTCGTTCTCGGCATCGTCGTCGTATGTACGCCGAACCGCATCCTTCCACCTCGGCGGCTGGTTTCCGTCGTCGTAATCCTCCTCCTGGTCATCCACACAGCAGTGGCAGATCACGTGGTTGTAGTTGCGAGCCAGGTCGCAGTTCTCGCATACCCGCCCGCCAATGCCCGTCCGAGCATTGCCGCACTGGTCGCAATCTGGCCCGGCATGTGCCGTCACCCGTTCCTTCCACGCCGTCTCAGCCCGCTTTAGATCGGCGAACGCCTTCATGCTCTTCTCCATCTCCCAATAGAAGTTTCCATCCGTCACTGCCGGACCATCGTCGTCGTCCTCCAGGAAAGCGTAGAACTCCGCCCGCAGCCCATCGTCACCTGGATTACCGATAAGGAAGGTGAACATCGTCAGAATACCCAGAGGGTCGCTTGCCTTGAGTGCTGCTACCTTTGCACGCAAGTTGTCCGCCATGATGCGACTGCACAATCCACTATTGTCACGCAGCCACCGCTTGACGAACTCCTCCGCATTGGTCGGTGCCATAGACATATACTCCTGAACCGTCAGCAGGCGCTTCTCCTCCACGCTCTCATGCCAGCCCTCCGTGGCGATCTTGAGAGCGCATCGATCCTCCGTCCCGTGTCCACACTCGTTGCGCATACACAGCTGTGCCATCTTCTCCTCGTTGTCCAGCTTGATCTGATAATGGTTGATGCTCTTGATGTTGCTGCTCATGATGATATGTGATCTTGTGTAATATGATGTAGCCCGGCTATCCGTTTTCTAGATTCCAAACCGATCCGTTTTGGTCGATAATCTAGCCATGTATCATTTTAAAAATTTCAATTCAATTTTGTACCCCCCCCCCACTACTTTTTTATTTTTATTTTTAGGCAACAAGCATACGGCACACTGCATCCCAAGACGTGGAATACTTCACCTCATTTGTGTCAGGTTGGTGAGCCTCACTGTTGGCCTTACCGTACGTCGCCTCAATCATTCCAGGGACAACCCTCGCAAGGAATGCCTTCCAAGTGTCAACCACAGCTGGCTTGCGGTTGGCGATGCTCCAGCAAATCACACCGAGGAGGTAGCTGGGTGCGTATGCATTGGGCAGATGCTTCTTCTTCGTCGCAGACGGCATCGCCAGCTCAATCTTCATCTCGTCTGACGGAGTCCAGCTATTCAAGATGTCCCGGAGCATCGCCTCGTTCTCGGCAAGGGCGACCGCATCGAACTCTCCCTTGAAGCCGTTCCGGTAGACATGCCCGTTTGCGAGCATATTGTGGCAGCGGGCCACTGCGAGAAGGCAGTCCTCGTTGGAGTCTTCATCGTTCATCGGATCGATAGTCACGTCAAACTTCTCGGAGAGGAACGTACCGATGCTTGCCTCATCCTCGGGAGATGACTCAACCTGAATGCGTGCCTTGAACACGGGGTGAGACACGAGAAGCGACTGTACAAATACACCCGAGTTCGCCTCGCACATGTCCACTAGGAGCAGCTGCCCCTCTGTGTGCTTGACCGAGTTCTTGTTCATGGAGAGGTACCACTCATGCTCTTGGACGTCAGTCAGGCCCTCGCGCTGGTTGAGGTGGATCTTCACTCCGAGGAAGCGGTCGCGGGCCTGCTGGCTCATAACCATGTGAAGCTTACTGCGTGCCTTCTCCTCCGGAACCTCCGAGAACCACACACTGTAGTTGCGTCCCTCATACTCCGCTACGATGGGGAACTTGTTCTGGGTGAACTTGAGAATGCTCCGGCAACGGTTTCCGCCGTTTATGCCACGCTGGACGCTGTCACGCAGCGATACGGAAATCGGGTCAGGGAGCGTGTTACGGATCAGTGCCATAATCCACTGCTGCTCCTGCGATAGCTTCCAAACCTGCTTCCGCTGGAACGGCAGGTTGAAGCGAATCGACCTATCCGTCATGTCACGGATAAGGTGACGAATATAGACAGTCAGCTGTGTGCCAGCCGTCGTCGGGGATCCAGAGATGTTGTGTGCCAGGATGATATCGCTCGTGATGATGTTGCTGCTCATGATTGATGCTTTGTTCGTAGTTGTTGTGATGTGTGTATTCGTAATCGCCCGGCTATCCGTTTTCTAGATTCCAAACCGATCCGTTTTTATCATGAAAACGGATCCGAAATAGATCTAGAAAGTAGATAGTGCTCCCCCATACGAACATACACACAACACTTACAAAAGTCTTGTGTCTCTGTTCTCAGCCAACACATACGCATTGAATAACGCTTGGATTGGACACCTTGCACAATGTCGTACAGCACGAAGATCATCAACGCACTGGAGGCCCTTTGGCCAAAGAACGTGGAGACGCAGACGGACCTGATTGTCCAGATGCTCTCCGACGTGCCCGCTGAGGAGCACGAGACAGTCATGCAGGAGTGCGCAGTCTTCTGTGTGCTGTCGAACTCTACCAACTACATGAAGGATGTGAGTTGGGGAGATGTTGCGGTTCGCTCTGACGAGGCGAAGGCGAACCGCTTTGTCCGCATGCCCGCTGCCGAGTGGGAGCGGACGAAGATGCTGGCCAAGGGCGACCGCTGGAACCGCCCGTGGTTTGCGTCGTGGGCTGAGTGGAAGGAGTGGGCAGATCGCATTAACGGCAAGCGCCGTGCGGAGCACTCTCCTCCTCGCCTGGTGATCGAGCGTGAGCCCGACCGTGTCAAGCAGCTGCTCGAGGACCGTGAGGACATGTTCCGCTACCCCCAGCGCTACGCCAAGACGGAGGCCGAGGTGATCGCACTCATCTGCGAGACCGAGAACGCCATCGTCCGCTGGGGCGGCAAGGCACGGCTCGACAAGGTGATCGACGCCGAGTGGGACGATGCGGTGGCTGCGGGGCAGGTGTCCGAGGAGCAGGTGGTTGCGTCTAAGGAGCTCGCCCGTCGTGAGGCCGAGTATGCCGAGTTCCCCGGTCTGGCTGCGTTCATCCAGTCCTGCGGCGAGCCGTGCCGGATGGTGATGGAATGAAAACCCAAAAAACAAATAAAAAGAGCAAAACCCAAAACAGCCTAAAAAGCGCAAAAGGCCTAACCGCCACAAAAAGAACGAAAAGTCTATGCACGGTCAAAGGTCTTGGTCCCCCCTTTTTCCATGTGGTGCGGCTCCGCTCCCCCCCCCCCCCCCCCCCCCCCCCCCCCCCCCCCC
>Ga0209499_1001600_pt1 | contig 15386 bp, 15 predicted proteins | sample C_130208_EF_Meta_FD_187306 | JGI IMG/M metagenome (GOLD analysis project Ga0209499, IMG submission 187306) | Freshwater microbial communities from Lake Croche, Canada to study carbon cycling - C_130208_EF_MetaG (SPAdes) (version 2) | ecosystem: Environmental > Aquatic > Freshwater > Lake...
TTTAAAAAACGTTAAGAAAAAAGATTTTCCAGTGTTGAAATCATTGGCGAAATCATTGGGTTTTGAAATCGTTCAAGAAGTCGAAAAACCATATAATCCAGAATTTGTAAAAGAAATTTTGGAGGCTAGAGAAGAATTAAAACAAGGTAAAGGAATAAAAATGACTTTGGAAGATATAGACAAATTATGGAAATAATATTTTCTAACAAAGCAAAGAAAGATATAGAGTTTTGGACGAAAGCAGGAAATAAATCTATTCTTAAAAAAATTTCAGAATTGTTAAGAGCAATACAAGAAAATCCTTTTGAAGGAATTGGAAAACCAGAGCCATTAAAACATGATCTTTCGGGTGTTTGGTCAAGAAGAATAAATCAAGAACATCGAATAATTTATGAAATCATCGATGAAAATACAATTGAAATATTAAATATTATTTCATTAAAAGGTCATTACGAATAAACAAAGAAAAACAATGTTATCAATAAAAAATTTACACGCCTCTATTGGAGATAAAGAAATATTGAAAGGAATCAACCTTGAGGTAAAAGCGGGAGAAATCCACGCGATTATGGGGCCAAACGGTGCCGGAAAAAGTACGCTTTCTGCAATAATTGCTGGAAACGAAAATTACGAAGTAACTGAAGGAGAAATCTTTTTGGATGGCGAAGATTTGTCGGATTTAGCTCCAGAAGAAAGAGCGCATAAAGGCGTGTTTTTGTCGTTTCAATATCCTGTGGAAATCCCAGGAGTTTCGGTAACCAACTTTATTAGAACCGCAATCAACGAAACTCGCAAGGCAAATAAATTAGAAGAAATGCCGGCTAATGAAATGCTGAAAGTAATTCGCGAAAAATCGGAGTTATTGGAAATTGATCGTAAATTTTTGTCTCGTTCATTAAACGAAGGTTTTTCGGGTGGAGAGAAAAAACGTAACGAAATTTTCCAAATGGCAATGTTAGAACCGAAATTGGCTATTCTTGACGAAACCGATTCTGGATTGGATATTGATGCCCTTCGAATTGTTGCCAATGGCGTAAATAAATTGAAAAGCGACAAAAATGCAATCATAGTAATTACGCATTACCAAAGACTTTTAGATTATATCGTTCCTGATTTTGTTCACGTATTATACAACGGAAAAATTGTAAAATCTGGCGATGCCTCATTGTCATTAGAATTAGAAGAAAAAGGATACGATTGGATTAAACAAGAACAAGAAGCATAAAATTTGTTTAAAGTCTAAAGTCGTAAAGTCAAATGGTATTCAATCAAAGACTTTAGGACATTTGACATTAAGACATTAAGACATATAAAATGGAATTAAAAGAAAAATTACTGTCGTCTTTTATGGCTTTTGAAGAGCTGGTTGACGTTCATTCTGAACTTCACGATCTGAGAACTTCAGCTTTAAAAAACTTTGAAAATAAAGGGTTCCCGACTAAAAAAGAAGAGTCTTGGAAATATACTTCGCTAAATGCCATTTTGAAAAATGACTTTACCGTGTTTCCAAAAAGCGAAAATTCCATCGAGTTTAAGGATGTGAAAAAATACTTCATTCACGAAATAGATACTTATAAACTGGTTTTTATTGATGGGGTTTTTAGTTCGCATTTGTCTTCTACAACTCACGAAGGACTTGACATTTGCTTGATGTCATCGGCATTGCACAAGCCAAAATACAAAATGGTTATTGATAACTATTTTAACAAAATTGCCAAAAAAGACGAAAGTTTAACTTCGCTAAATACGGCTTTCGCCAATGAAGGAGCGTATGTAAATATTCCGAAAAGTACGGTGGTTCGAAAACCAATCGAGATTATGTATTTCTCGACAGGAAACGAAGCGGCACTTTTGGTTCAACCCAGAAATTTGATAATTGTTGGTGAGAATTCACATGTTCAAATCATCGAAAGACATCAAAGTTTAAACGAAAATCCGGTTTTAACCAATTCGGTTACGGAGATTTTTGCACAAAAACGTGCCATTGTTGATTATTATAAAATTCAAAATGACAACCTCGAAGCCAATCTAATCGACAATACTTATGTTTCTCAAAAACAAGAAACGAATGTATCGGTAAATACTTTTTGCTTTGGTGGAAACCTGACTAGAAACAACCTAAATTTTTACCATTTTGGCGAAAGAATTGTCAGCAACCTCAACGGAATTACGATTATTGGCGAAAAGCAACACGTAGATCATTATACATTGGTACAGCATTCGACACCAAATTGCGAAAGCCACCAAGATTATAAAGGAATATATTCAGATCGTTCGACAGGTGTTTTCAACGGAAAAATTTTCGTCGAAAAAGAAGCTCAAAAAACGAATGCTTTCCAGAAAAGCAACAATATTTTGCTTGGCGATAAATCAACAATAAACGCAAAACCGCAATTGGAAATTTTTGCCGATGACGTAAAATGTTCTCACGGTTGTACCATTGGACAATTGGACGAAACCGCCATGTTTTACATGCAACAACGTGGAATTCCTAAAAAAGAAGCCAAAGCTTTATTAATGTATGCTTTCTCAAATGCATTAATTGAAAGCATCAAAATACCAGAATTGAAACAACGAATCACCAAAATTATCGCTACGAAATTAGGTGTAAAAATGGGATTTGATTTGTAGTTTTTAACCGCAAGGTTCGCAAAGTTTAATACTAAACTTTGTGACCTTTGCGGTTAAGTTTATTTCTTTATACTTCCGATTATTCCACTCAACAATCCATTAAAATCAAACTCGGGATCTTCTTTCAAACCCATTCGCACAATTACTAAATCCTGACTTGGAAAAATCGCAACCATTTGTCCTTGATAACCGCTACAATAAAATAGGTCTTTGGGTACATCAGGAAATTTTCCGCCAGCGTTAAGCCAAAAATGCGCTCCATAATTTCCGTTGGAAGTGTTGGTTGGTGTTGCAGTGAATTTTATCCAACTTTCATCCAAAATTTGTTCTCCGTTCCAATTGCCTTTGTGTAAATACAACAATCCGAATTTTGACCAATCACGCGTCGTTGCCCAGCCGTAAGAAGAACCTACATAATTTCCTGCCATATCGGTTTCGACAAGCATCGAGCTCATTCCGATTTTATCAATCAAACCCGAATACCAAAAATCTAAATATTCTTGATGCGTTTTGAATTGTTTTCTTAAAATTCCGGAAAGCAAGTTAGTCGTTCCCGAAGAATAATTCCAATGAGAATTGGGTTTGAATTCCGCTGGTTTTTTTAATTGCGCCTGACTCATATCCGTATCCAGAAAAAGCATTTTGGTGACATCAGAAATCTTGTTGTAATCTTCTTCCCATTCTAAACCGCTATTCATACTAAGCAAATTGGCGATGGTGATTTTTGAGCGTTCGTCATTTGCCCATTCTGCAATTGGAGCAGGTTTCGAAACATCTATTTTTCCTTGTTTTTGCAAAATTCCAAATAGCGCGCTGGTGATACTTTTTGTCATAGACCAACCCAAAATTTTAGAATCTTTATTGAAACCCGTATCGTATTTTTCGGCGATAATTTTGTCTTTATAAATTACCAAAACCGAGCGTGTTCTTTTCTTAATTTGTCCTTTTGTGTCGAAAGCATTGGCGACAGCCGCATTTAATTTGGCATAATCAACATTGGCAAAAGCCGTATCCCTCGGTTCTTTGTTTCCATAAGGAAAAGGTAAATTGTTATCTAATTTTGTTCTTTTCGGAACTTCGTATGGTTTCGAAATATCAAAATCTTCGTTGATTAAAGTTGCGCCCAAACCATCTCGGTAAATGGCTTTTCGAGCTTTTAATCCGTAAACGGAGGAGATAGCAAATTTCCCATTTTCGTCAATTTTGTTTGTTGCCAAGGTGATCATTTCGATGTCGTTGTCGCCTTTTTCGATTAAATCTTGCGAGCGATTATCGATGAAATGTCCTGAAACTAGACTTTTGGATGAAAATCCAGAAATTAAATCCAATTTGGGATAGGTGGAATATCCAAAATAAACCAAAAACAGTAAAGCTACTAAACCAAGTATTTTGAAGATTTTTTTCATAAGAGGAGAATTACAAGAGAATGCAATTTAGAAAAAATTTAGCATATAAGTCATTCTAGGAAATATAAGAAAAATGAAACCGAACATAAATGCCTTATATGTTGAAGAAAAGTTAGTTTTTATTAACAAATGTTTGCTGAAAAGTCGGTTCAATTTTATTACTTTTGTATTTAGAAAAATTCTAAATAACAAAATGTTAGACATTCAAAAAATTAGAGCCGATTTCCCAATACTTTCTAGAACAGTAAACGGAAAACCATTGGTTTATTTTGACAACGGAGCCACTTCGCAAAAACCACAAATTGTGATTGATGCCATTTCCAACTATTATCAGGAAATTAACGCCAATATTCACCGTGGCGTTCATACTTTGAGCCAATTAGCAACCGATGCTTATGAAGTTTCGCGTGGCAAAATTCAAAGTCATATTAATGCAAAATTCGCTCACGAAGTGATTTTTACTGCAGGAACAACGCACGGAATTAATGCAATTGCTAATGGTTTTGCATCGTTATTAAAATCAGGCGACGAAGTTCTAGTTTCGGCAATGGAACACCATTCTAATATTGTGCCTTGGCAAATGTTGTGTGAAAAAACAGGAGCAGTTTTGAGAGTGATTCCAATGAATGAAAACGGTGAATTGATTATGTCCGAATACGATCAATTGCTTTCGAATAAAACCAAAATCGTGACAGTAAATCATATTTCGAATGCTTTGGGAACCATCAATCCTATTAAATATATGATTGCGAAAGCGCACGAATTTGGCGCAGCAATTTTGATTGATGGAGCGCAAGCCGTTCCTCATTTGAAACCAGATGTTCAAGAATTAGATTGTGATTTTTATGTTTTTTCGGGACACAAAATTTGTGGGCCTACAGGAACTGGAATTTTATACGGAAAAGAAGCTTGGTTAAACAAATTACCGCCCTATCAAGGTGGTGGCGAAATGATAAAAGAAGTCACTTTCGAGAAAACAACTTACGCTGAATTGCCTCATAAATTTGAAGCGGGAACACCTAATATTGCTGGAGGAATAGCTTTGGGAACTGCCGTTGATTATATGAATTCTGTTGGTTTTGATAACATCCAAGAACAGGAAAAGGAATTGGTTGAATATGGAACAAAACGTTTATTAGAAATTGAAGGATTGCGAATTTTTGGCACAGCCAAGGAAAAAACATCGGTGATTTCGTTTAATATTGAAGGGATTCATCCCTATGATATTGGAACCATAATTGATAAATTGGGAATTGCCGTTCGAACTGGACATCATTGCGCCCAGCCTATCATGGATTTTTTCAAAATTCCAGGAACAATTCGAGCCAGTTTTGCTTTTTATAATACCAAAGAAGAAATTGATCTTATGGTTGAAGCCGTTAAAAAAGCGCAACTTATGTTATCTTAAAATAAACAGATATGAAATTATTTGCAATGATTTTTTTGAGTTTTTTCCTTGCGAAAAGTTGTTCGAGTCAGTCAAAAAATGACTTGAAAACTGCTGTTTTGGAATATACTGCAAACACAAGAGGATTTTATCAAAAGATAATCATTCAAAATCAACTAGTTGTCGTTTCGAAAGATAGAAATGAGAATGGAATTAAAGAAGAAACTAAAATTTCGGATGCTGATTGGAAGGAATTGATTGGTTATTTTGAAAATATTGCCTTAGATAGTTTATCGACTTTAAAAGCGCCAACCGAAAAACGATTTCACGATGGAGCAGCGATTGCGAATTTAAAAATCACCTATCAAGGAAAAACGTTTGGGACTCCAGCTTTTGATAATGGATTTCCACCTGAAAAAATAAAAAAATTAGTTGATAAAATAAATTCATTTGCTAAAAATTAACAATGACCATTAAAGAAATACAAGAAGAAATAGTAGATGAATTTTCAATGTTTGACGATTGGATGCAGCGCTACGAATACATAATTGATTTGGGTAAAAATTTGCCTTTGATTCAGGAAAAATTCAAAACTGACGATAATCTCATCAAAGGATGTCAATCGAAAGTTTGGTTGAAAGGTGAACAAAATGGAGACAAAATTGTATTCACCGCCGATAGCGACGCGATTTTGACAAAGGGAATTATAGCAATATTAATTCGGGTTTTTTCGAACCAAACTGCTACCGATATTCTTAATTCCGATATGGATTTTATTGACGAAATCGGTTTAAAAGAGCATTTATCGCCAACACGAGCCAACGGATTGGTATCGATGATAAAAAATATAAAAATGTACGCATTGGCATTCGATGCAAAAAAATAATTTTCTAACCATATAAGTCATATAAGTTTTTTATAAAAAAATTAAAAAACAAAATAAGAGATAAAAGTTAATTTATTAATAATTATGATAATAACTAGAAGTTATCTTAAAGAGTTAGTTTATCAGGTAAATGGAGCTGCAATTGAAGTTCATAAACATCTTGGACCTGGACTTTTAGAGAGTGTTTATCATAGTTGTTTAAAAAAAGAATTGGAATTAAGAAAAATAAATTTTTCCTCTGAACTTCAAATTCCATTAAATTATAAAGGACATGAGTTAGAATCAAAACTGAGATGTGATTTATTTATAGATAATTCTCTTGTATTGGAATTAAAATCGGTTACCGAAATTAATCCTATTTTTGAAGCTCAATTGCTTACTTATATGAACTTGTTAAAGGCTCCAATTGGTTTGCTAATTAATTTTAATGTAAAAAACATATATTATGAAGGCCAAAAAACTATGGTCAATGAATATTATCGGATGCTAGAAGATTAATTATTAAACATATAAGTCATTTAAGTAATATAATTGAAAAACTTAAATGGCCTTACATTTACTCTAGACACAAATAAAACTGAACCTTATATTACTTATATGGTTCAAAACAAAAAATTATGGAACAAGAAATAGACACTAACTTACTAGGAACTGAAATCGTTGCGAAACTAAAAACAATCTACGATCCAGAGATTCCAGTTGACATTTACGAATTAGGATTAATTTATGACGTGATGGTAAGTACCGATTATGAAGTAAAAATCTTGATGACACTTACTTCACCAAATTGTCCCGTTGCGGAAAGTTTACCACGAGAAGTGGAAGAAAAAGTAAAATCTATTGAGCATGTGAAAGGTGCCGAAGTGGAAATTACATTTGACCCCCCTTGGAGCAAGGATTTAATGAGTGAAGAAGCAAAATTAGAATTGGGAATGCTGTAAAAATTTGTTCAAAGTTTAAAGTTTATTGTTGAGCAACTTTAAATTTTAAACCTTTTTAAACTTTTCGAAATGGAAGAAATTGTAAATAAAGTAGCCAATAGCGCCTTGGAAGTTTTCGATTTAGAGGATTATTATCCAAAGGGGATTCGAACCCAAATAGACATCTCGGTTTGGCTTCTTGAAGGTTTTTTATTGAAGGAAAAAGACTTTAGAGAACATTTAAAAAATCATGATTGGTCCCAATATCAAGATCAATATGTGGCTATCAATTGCAACACCGATGCGGTTTTTCCTGCTTGGGCTTCTATTTTAGTAGCGATACAATTGGCTCCGTTTGCCAAGAAAATCGTTAATGGAACTCTAGAAGATTTAGATTCGGCATTGTATGAAGAATTGCTTCCTATAATTGATTATTCGGTTTATGAAAACAAATCGGTAATTATAAAAGGCTGTTCTAAAAAACCTGTTCCTGTGCGTGCTTATATTTTAGCAGCGAAGTATTTACAGCCCTTTGCGCGAAGTATTATGTATGGCGAAGCATGTTCTGCCGTACCACTTTTAAAGAAAAAGTAACCCTTTTTTATAGCAAAAATCCCTTTTGAAAATTTCTCAAAAGGGATTTTTTTATTCTTCTTTCTCCACAGCATCCTTATAATCTGGATATAAAAACTTGTTGTATGGAAAGCGGGTAATATGAATTTGTCTTACCGCTTCGTAAACTCGTTCGCGGAATTCTTCGAAATTTTCTTTTTCTGTTGCCGAAATAAACAAAGCGTTTTGCTCGCCCACACGATTCATCCAAGTTGTTTTCCATTCTTCGAGTGTGAAATGTCTTGGTGTTTTTTCGGTGATTAAATCATCGTGATCAATAGTTAAATGTTTGTAAGCGTCAATTTTATTGAAGACCATGATAATGGGTTTATCATTCGCTTTTATGTCCAATAAAGTTTGATTTACTGATGCAATATGATCTTCGAATTCCGGGTGCGAAATATCAACTACGTGTAATAATAAATCGGCTTCCCGAACTTCATCAAGTGTACTTTTGAAAGAATCAACCAATTGCGTTGGTAATTTTCGAATAAAACCAACGGTATCTGATAACAGAAAAGGCAAGTTTTTAATGACTACTTTACGAACCGTGGTGTCCAAAGTAGCAAAAAGTTTGTTTTCTACAAAAACGTCACTTTTCCCAATGGCATTCATCAAAGTCGATTTTCCCACATTGGTATAACCCACCAAAGCCACACGAACCATAGCACCACGATTGCTTCGTTGCACGCCCATTTGTTTGTCGATGGTTTTGATTTTTTCTTTTAATAACGAAATTCTATCGCGAACAATTCGTCTGTCGGTTTCAATTTCTGTTTCTCCCGGTCCGCGCATTCCGATTCCCCCTTTTTGGCGTTCTAGGTGCGTCCACATTCCTGAAAGTCTCGGTAATAAATATTGACATTGCGCCAGTTCTACTTGCGTTCTTGCATACGATGTTTCGGCTCGTTGAGCAAAAATATCTAATATAAGGTGCGTTCGATCAAGGATTTTGCAATCTATAATTTTGGAAATATTCTTTTGTTGCGAAGGCGTTAATTCATCATCAAATACCAAAGTTGAAATTTCATTTTCTTTCACAAAAAGATTAATTTCTTCGATTTTTCCGGTTCCAACAAAAGTCTTGGGATTAGGGCGTTCCATTTTTTGCGAAAAGCGTTTCACCACTTCGCCACCGGCTGTAAAAGTCAAAAACTCCAATTCGTCAAGATACTCTTTGAGTTTTTCTTCACTTTGATTTTGGGTTACAATACCGACGATTGCTGTTTTTTCGAAATTTATTGTTTCTTTTTCTAACATGTTTTTGAATAAGCTACAAATTTAATGATTTGCAAGGGACTTTTTGGAGTTATCGGTTTATAAAAATTAGTTAACTTTTAATCCCCAGATAAAACAAAACTTATTCAATGGCCTTAATTTTAGAAACCATCAAGGCAATAATAAATCCAAAGATGCCGATAAAAGCAAACGAAAAACGCAAGCCAAATAATTCGGCAATATAGCCAATAACGGGAGGCCCCATTAAAAAACCAAGAAAACTAACACTTGAAACCGCCGTTAAGGCTTCGCCTGTGGGGATCGTTGGGTGTTTTCCTGCAATGCTATAAAGAGTGGGAATAACTGTTGAAACCCCTAATCCAATAATCATAAATGCAAAAGTGGATGGAACGATATAAGGTAAAAGTACTGCTGTAAAAAAACCGATGGAAATAACAACTCCACTAACTTGCATCACTCTTTTTCGACCTAATTTATTTATTAATCGATCGCCTAAAAAGCGCCCGCTGGCCATCATAATCATAAAAGAAGTGTAGCCTAAAACCACTAGTGCGCCGGGAGCTTTGATAACATCTTTGAAATAAACGCCGCTCCAATCGAACATAATTCCTTCGCTAGCCATGCAACAAAACCCAATTAATCCCAATAAAATTAATGATTTATCGCGGTTTTTGAATCCTTTTTTCTTTGCTGGTCGCGCCGTTTCTTTGGCTTTAATTAGAAATTTAAAATTGAAGCCTACCAATAAAATAACAACTGACGAAACGATTAAAAAATGAGTATATGTATCCAGTTTCAAGGTCAACATTCCCAATCCTACTATTGCACCAGTAAATCCAGCCAAACTCCAAGCGCCATGAAAAGAGGACATTATCGTTCTTTTGAAAATTCCTTCGGTATAAACTCCTTGTGTATTTACTGATATATTGGATAAGTTGCCAAAAATTCCAAATAAATATAATCCAATACCCAATTGCCAAGCGTTTTGCGCTAATCCTAAATTAGTTAAACAGAAAGCGTACATTAAAATAGAGAAAATGAGAATTTTGTGGCTCCCAAAACGAGTCACTAATTTGCCAGAAAAAAGCATCATCGTTAATTGCCCTAATGGTAAGGCAAATAAAATAGTTCCTAAATCTGCGGATCCTAAATGTAGCGCGGTTTTTATGTCTGGAATTCTACTAGCCCAAGAAGCAAAGCACAATCCTAATGCAAAATAAAACATCGAAACTGCCCAACGAATTCTGTTGAGATACGAAGCTTTGGCATTTTGATACGTCTTTTTATATTTTGCCTTGGTTTTAAACCTACTTATAAAATTTATATCTATCAAAAAACTTACTTTTAGAATTATTAAGTCCAAAAATACAAAAATCAATCTTCCTATTTGAAATTTGCTTTAAGAGCTGATTATTACATCGTTATTGTTTATAAATTTATCGCCTTTTTTTGCAAACTGCTTTGAATAGCGGCTTCGATAATTTGCATCACATTCACCCCATCTTGAGCCATTACTGGTTCGGATTTGTTATTTGCAATAGATTGATAAACGCCTTCGAAAAACTCGTTGTAATTTCCTGGAAGTGTTGGAACTTTATGTTTGATGATTTCTCCTTCTATTTCCGTGTGCAAAAGCCCTTGATGTTCTTCAGATTCGGTTCCCCAATGGGCTACATTTGGTTTCAAACCCAATTTCAAATTATCTTCTTGCACATCGCCACGTGGTTTCAAAAAAGAACCTTTTTTTCCGTGAACAATAAATGAAGGAATGGCTTCTCGAACGAAGAAACCCGCTTTTAATCGCACTCGAAAATCAGGATAATAAAGCAAAATATCTAAATAATCATCCACCAAGGAATGCGTTCTTATGGTACGAATATCGGCAAAAACACTGGTTGGTAATCCAAACAAAAACAGAGCTTGGTCGATTAAATGAGGCCCCAAATCTTTTAGAATTCCTGCTCCAGAATTAGCTGTTTCCTTATGTTGTTTTGGACTTAAATTTGGATTATAACGGTCAAAATGGAATTCAGCTTCCACAATTTCACCTAACACTTTATCTGAAATTATTTTTTTTAAGGTTAAGAAATCGCTGTCCCATCTTCTGTTTTGGAAGACGGCTAATTTTAGTCCTTTTTCTTTTGCCAATGCAGCCAATTCCTGTGCTTCGGCAACGGTGGTGGTAAATGCTTTTTCGACCAAGGCATGTTTTCCGGCTAGTAACACTTTTTTGGCATATTCAAAATGCGTTCCGACGGGCGTGTTTACAACAACCAATTCGATGGTTTTATCTTCTAAAATCGATTCTAAACTTGGAAAACTAATTAGTTCGGGATAATCAAGTTGTATTAATTTTTTAGTTCTTTCCCATGAACCAAGAAGTTCAAAACCAGGGTGAATACTCAAAAACGGGGCGTGAAAAACTTTTCCTGACATTCCGTAAGACAACAGTGCTGTTTTTATTTTTTGCATATTATTTGTTTTTTCGTCTAACACAGATTTCACGGATTTACACTAATTAATCTGAGTAAATCCGTGAAATCTGTGTTTAAACTCTTACATTAGACATTATTATATTTTAGCTCTTTCATATTGTTTTGGCCAAGCAATATCTACATTTAATTCTTTTGCGAAATCTAATGCTAAATTAGGATTTCTTAAGGATTCTCGGGCGAACAAAATCAAATCGGCTTTTCCTGAAGTTAGAATGGCTTCAGCCTGAACTGCTTCTGTAATTAAACCCACGGCTCCTGTTAAAATTCCAGTTTCATTTTTGATTTTTTCAGCAAAGGGAACTTGGTAATTTGGCCCTAACGGAATTTGCTGATGCGAAACTAATCCTCCCGAAGAAACGTCAATTAAATCAACGCCTTTCTCTTTTAAGATTTTCGAAAGTTGTACCGATTCCTCGCTGTTCCATCCACCATCTGCCCAATCGGTTGCTGAAATCCTCACGAATAAAGGTAAATTATCTGGCCATTCGGATTGAACGGCTTCTAGAACTTCGACTAGCAAACGAATTCTATTTTCGAAACTTCCACCATATTCATCTGTTCGAAAATTAGACAAAGGCGACAGAAATTCGTGCAATAAATACCCGTGTGCTGCATGAATTTCGACCACTCGAAAATCTGCTTTTAAGGCTCTTTTGGTTGCTGATTTAAAATTGGAAATCACTTTTTGAATACCGATTTTGTCTAAAGCAATTGGGGATTTTTCGTTCTCCAAAAAGCTTTTTGCAGAGGGAGCCACAGTATTCCATCCGCCATCAACTGGGTCTAATTTTTTATTTCCGTCCCATGGTAAAGCGGCACTTGCTTTTCGACCGGCATGCGCCAATTGGATTCCCGGAATTGAATTTTGTGATATTATAAAAGCATTGATCGCTTTTAATTTCTCAATATGTTCGTCTTTCCAAAGTCCCAAATCGCCCGGAGAAATTCGGCCTTCGGGAGAAACCGCTGTGGCTTCCTGAATAATTAAAGCTGCTCCACCACTAGCCCGACTTCCTAGATGGACCAAATGCCAGTCGTTAGCAAAACCATCTTCGGCAGAATATTGGCACATTGGAGAAATCACAATTCGATTTTTGAGCGTGATGCTTTTTATTTGGAGAGGAGAAAATAAAATAGAAGACATAGAATAGTTTTTTTTTGAAAACAAGGTTTGGCAACTCGTTAGATTTTGTAACAAAAAGTAAAGTTAAGGTACAAATGGTAAACGAAAAAAGGAAAAGGGGCTATTATTAACAATTTTTTATCGTCTCGCACAAATGGAAACCTTTGCAACTAAAATAGAAAACCTTACTTTTGTCCGTAATACAAATTAAATTAACAAGAGGATGAGATTGATTCGTTCCTCGCAATGACAAATAAATGGAAATAATTATCAAGCTTTCTCAATTTTTATTGAGCTTATCCTTACTTATAGTACTTCACGAATTAGGGCATTTTATACCTTCTAAATTATTTAAAACTAGAGTCGAAAAATTTTACTTGTTTTTTGATGTGAAATTTTCCTTATTCAAAAAACAAATTGGCGAAACCGAATACGGAATTGGCTGGTTGCCGTTTGGTGGTTATGTGAAAATTTCAGGAATGATCGACGAAAGCATGGACAAAGAACAAATGGCTTTGCCACCTCAACCTTGGGAATTTCGTTCGAAACCAGCTTGGCAGCGTTTGATTATTATGCTTGGTGGCGTAACGGTGAATTTCATTTTGGCTTTTGTAATCTACATTGGAATGGCGTATGCGTATGGCGAAATGTATATTGCAAATGCGAATATAAAAGAAGGTTATTTGATAGAAAACAAAGCGATGTTAGCTGCAGGTTTTAAAACTGGAGACAAAATAATTGCGGTTGACGGCGAAAAAATGGAGCGATTTGATAATAGCACTAATGCAACTATTGTCATGGGAAAAGAAGTTCTTATCGAAAGAAACGGAGCGGAACAGCTTATAAAAATGCCGAATGATTTTATAGATCAATTATCAAAAGAGGAAAAAAGTCCTTTAGTTAGTTTAAGAATGCCCTTTGCGATTGGCAAAGTTTCTTCAGAATCTGCAAATCAAAACTTGAAAGCAAAAGATATTCTTATTGCGCTTAATGGTCAAAAAACAAGATATTACGATGAAGCCATTTCAATTTTAGAAAGCAACAAAGGAAAAACAATTACGGGAACGGTTCTTAGAAATCAAAAAGAAGAATCGGTTTCGCTTATAGTTTCTAAAGAGGGTAAACTAGGTGTACAAAGAGGGGGTTTAGATCTTAAATCTCTAGAAGAATTGGGGTATTATAAAGTGAGCAAACAAGAATTTAGTTTCTTGGAATCTTTTCCTAAAGGAATCGAGAAAGGAAAAGACCAACTTGTAGGCTATGGCAAACAGCTAAAAATGATTTTCAGTCCAAGTACAGGTGCTTACAAACAAGTGGGTGGTTTTGCTGCCATTTTTAACATTTTTCCAAGCAGTTGGAGCTGGGAAACTTTCTGGGGAATCACTGCTTTATTGTCAATAATGCTTGGTGTAATGAATTTATTGCCTATTCCGGCACTCGATGGAGGTCATGTTTTGTTTTTATTATACGAAATGATAAGCGGTAAAAAACCTAGCGATAAATTCCTTGAAAACGCCCAAATGGTTGGTTTTATACTACTTATAACTTTATTACTATTCGCTAATGGGAATGATATTTATAAGGCAATCATTGGAAAGTAAAAAAATATTAAAATTTTTCAGATTTTGTTTGTATCAACTAAATTAAGCATTATATTTGCACCACTTTAAAAGGGAAATTTAATCGTTTTTAAAGTAAGGTTAATTAAAAGTTCATCAGTTACTGAAATAAAAATACAGTTTCCTTCTTAGCTCAGTTGGTTAGAGCATCTGACTGTTAATCAGAGGGTCCTTGGTTCGAGCCCAAGAGAGGGAGCAAATTGGAAAAAGAGGTCTTTATTGACCTCTTTTTTGTTTTTACAACTTTGCAAAACCTTACTGGCATTGAGAAGAAGTTGTATTGGAGTTGTGAATTTAGGAGTTGCAACTTTTTTTTCTTCAAGGTGTAGCTTTTCAGAAAAGATGCAGCCAAGAATCTTCCTTTTTGTATTTCCATCAACTGATTTATAGAATCCGACCAAATCCTCCAACATTGGAACTTGTTTGTCAAGATACTCCTTGAACGGTGACAACACCTCCGTTGATTCTTGTAGTTTTCTCTTCTCCTCAAACAACCGTGAATTAATATTATTCTTCAAATCTTGATATTCAGAAGCCATTATCAATCCGTCCATATATTGTTCATCAACAAATATTCTTCTTTTATTTAATTTTTCAATATCAACCGTGATTTTCTGAATGTTTTTCTTTCTATTCGCATCGTCATTATCAAACATACCCTCCAAAACAGTTCGGTACGAAGACACTAATTGAGCGGAAACCTGAATGTTTGTGAGAATCCTTTCTACTTGTTGATGAACATCATCAATCGGAAATCTTTCACACTTTACATGCGGTTTAGTACAGATGTAATAATGATACTTATTACTTCTTCCTGTCGAAACATATGCCGATAAGGTTCTATTGTGTTTAGGGCAACATAAATGTCCTTTAAGTGGATATAAATCGGCTTTATCCGTATTGAAATCCATTTTCCTAACTCTTCCATTCAAAACATCATTAGCTCTCGCATATAGTTCCTCCGAAATAAGAGCAGGATGTAATCCCTGAACTATTTGTTCCGGTTGATTATCAAATGCTCTAACCAAAATTTTTCCGGAGTATGTCAGATTTCTGATTATGTTAGGG
>Ga0209499_1001602_pt1 | contig 15378 bp, 17 predicted proteins | sample C_130208_EF_Meta_FD_187306 | JGI IMG/M metagenome (GOLD analysis project Ga0209499, IMG submission 187306) | Freshwater microbial communities from Lake Croche, Canada to study carbon cycling - C_130208_EF_MetaG (SPAdes) (version 2) | ecosystem: Environmental > Aquatic > Freshwater > Lake...
GAATTTTAATAGAATGAAAATACCTATTCCTCCTTTAGAAGAACAAAATAAAATTATTCAAAATATTATAGAAATTGAAGATACTTCTAAAGATATATTAAAAGGTCTTGAAGGAAATAAAAAAATGAGACGAATGTATATTGAATCGATGATTAAAGGAGCATCTAATAAAGAAATTAATATTATAAAAAGTATCGGTGATATATCAGATATTCAATATGGTGAAAGAATAACAAAAGAAAATGATGGTGATGAAAATGGTGAATATCCTGTATATGGTGGCGGTGAAGAATCTTTTTATACTAATAAATATAATCGTATGGGAACTACATGTAAAATATCAAGATTTGGAATGTCTGAAAAAAATTGTGTATTATTATTAAATAAAAAATATTATCTAAATGATTCTGGTTTTACTATAAAATCAAATAATAATATTATAAATGATATATATTTATGGAATTATTTAATGTTAATTAAATCATCAATTTTTAATACTGGTATGGATTTAGCACAGAGAAATATAATGATGGAAAAATTTAAAAATTTAAAAATTCCAATTCCACCAATAGAATATCAAAAACAAATCGAATCAACATTAATTATGATGGATAATATTGATAATAATTTGAATGATATGATGAAAAAAATTACTGATAATATTAGATCTGCTTTCTTAAATTCATTAGATGATTATGGAAATCCAAATAGTTTTAATATTGATAAAATAACACAATCGGATTCAGAAGAGGAAATAAAAGAAGTTCCAAAAAATAAAAATAAGACAAAATCTAAATCTAATGTCATTTAATCTTTTGGATAATATAAATTAAAATTAATATTAGGTATTTTTATATCTAATTCATTTATTTTATTTAATTTATATCGAGAATCTAATCTTTTATGTTTTTCTTTACCAAGTTCAATAATTAATTTATTATTACATATCTCATATGCTTCTAGTGCTTCTTTTTTATTCCAATAATAATTTATATTATTCGGATGAATATTTCTGAAACAAAAATTTTTATATTTAGTTTGTAATCCACCTAAATCTACAATCCAATTTTGTTTTTCCTTTAATTTATTATATGATATTTCATCATATATTTTATTACTCTTCAAAAATTTCAAAAAGTCAGTATATTTATTATAACCAGTAGTACAATATTCATTTAATATTTCAGTTGGTATTTTTTCACCGTCATACTCATCACCTTCTTTTGGAGTTTGTGTTCCATTACCTACTACAGCATTCCCATTACTCTTAAATATAATATCTTTACCACATTCACCAATTATATAATCCAAATATTTTTTTAGATGTTCGTTTTTAGCACAATTACCAAATTCATCTCTATACAATGGAACTAATAAATGTAATAATTTATTTGGATATACATCTTTTTTCCATCTCAATCCTCTACCTATAATTTGTCTAATATCAATATCAGATTGTCTTGGATCACCCAAACAAATAAAATCAATATAGTCATTGTCATAACCATATCCAATTTTACCAACACAAATAATAACACATTGTTCTTTATCTTTTTCAAATGTTTTTATATCTGTATCACTATCATTTTCTACTTCTATGTTTTTTGAAACATAAATATATACATTTAATTTATCTTGTTTCTGTAATAATTTGTATAAATTTTCAGCATTTTTACAATCATTTACATATATAATTCCTTTTTTCTTTTTATATTTAGTCATTGATTCAACAATTAAATCTTTCAAATTATGATATTCTGATTTCTTTTCATTTAATTGTTTAACAATTGTTTCAATATTACATAATAATTCTTGATTAATTAATTCATAGACTTTTACTTTTTCAATAACTTTACCATATACTAATGGTTGTAATTCAATATCATCGGTTGGTGTTGCTGAACCAAATAATCTATAATTACAAATATTATTATTACTTAAAAATTCTGATATATTTTCTGCATCTGCCCATGATGTAATAAAATGTGCTTCATCAAAAATAATCAAATCAAATTTAAAATTATATATTTTTATATATTTTAATAATCTATTACCACTTTGATAACAACTTGTCATAATAATTTTTCTATTATTTTTTGAATATTTTTTTATGTTTTCTTCTTTACTTGAATTATCTAAATCACTAAAATGAATAATTTTATAATTATCATCTTTGATATAAGATGAATATTTATCTTCAACGATTTGTTGATTTAGTAAAATTCTTGGGGTTAAAAATAAAATTCTATTAAATTTCATTCGTAATATAGTTTTATAATATATATGAGTTTTACCAAATCCAGTAGGTGCTTTCAAAAATACGTTTTTGTATGTTTTTAACTGATCAATAATTTCAAAAATATAAATCTCTTGTAATTTATTACGCAGTCTATTTTCTTTTGATTGTCTATTATGATAAAAATTCTTAAGCACATCTTTTAATTTCTTAATTCTTTCTTGACGAATTAAATTATTAATTTCTTCTTCTGTCAATACTTTAAATTTAATAATAGTTGAACTTAAAAATGGTATTATTTCATCAATTATTTTATTCTGGTAAAATTCAGTACCACCATCAATTCTAGAATGATAATTTTTAAAATAGTTTTGTAATAATTTTTCAACATGTGTATCATCAAATGACTGATTATTTAATATTTCAATAACTAATCTAAATTTACCTCGTCTATATTCTCCAGTAGCATAACCATTATCTCTATCAGGAATATTTTTAGATTTACCTAATTTACATATTTTATCATTTTCATAATATATGTGTTGTCTAATATATATAAATCCATTATTAGAAGTCATATTGAGTATAATTTAGATTATAATAACTAATATTTAAATATATCAATTTTTGTATTTAAAAGAAAATTACTATAATAATAAAATGGAACCATCATATATTCTTGAAGTTCAAAGATTTGAATTTGATGGTTTTACATCACATCCTGATTGGAATGGTAAATGTGAACACGTAGGTTATATGAATAAAATTTTTGCTACTAAAAAACAAGCATGTGATTATTATCATGCACACAATCCCCATATGCGTCAATTAAATGCATGTAATACATGGCATAGTGATTGGGATCCAAATACAAAATTAATGTATGTTGTAAGAAGACATTATTTTGAATATTTAAAAATACCTCCATTTAATGAATCTGTTCCAACTGCAGAATAAAAATTGAAAATATAATTGATAGTTAATACAATTATAAATAATAAAATGAATCAACTTAAACGGAAACGTTCTGAAATAATGATACCATTTGAACGATCATTTGCTAGTCATGAAAAAGCAAAATATTGGTCAAAGAAAAATAAAGAAAATCCAAGAGATGTATTTAAATCATCAGGTAAAAAATATTGGTTTGATTGTGAATGTGGTCATGAATTTAATGCAAGATTAAGTAATATTACATTTGATAATACGTGGTGCTCATATTGTGCAAATAAAAAATTATGTAATAATAAAGAATGTAATAAATGTTATGAAAAATCATTTGCTAGTCATGAAAAAACAAAATATTGGTCAAAGAAAAATAAAGAAAATTCAAGAGATGTATTTAAAGGTTCATCTAAAAAATACTGGTTTGATTGTAAATGTGGTCATGAATTTGATGCAAGATTATTTCAAATTACATCTCATAATACGCGGTGTTCATATTGTGGAAATATAAAATTATGTAAAAATAATGAATGTAATAGTTGTTATGAAAAATCATTTGCTAGTCATGAAAAAGCAAAATATTGGTCAAAGAAAAATGATGAAAATCCAAGAGATGTATTTAAAAATTCACATAAAAAATATTGGTTTGATTGTGAATGTGGTCATGAATTTGATGCAAGTTTATATAATATTATTAAGGGTTGTTGGTGTTCATATTGTGGAAATAATAAATTATGTAAAAATAATCTATGTAAAAATTATTATGAAAAACCAATTCTACCGTTGATAATGGATTCGGTTTAGTATCAGGGTCAGGATTTTTAATTCTAGTTAGATAAATAGATAATAAATAAAAATTGTCTGGTCTTAAATTTTATTTAAAAGATAATTGAAAACATAAACATTTTACTTTATTAATAGTAATAAAATAAAATGACAACCAATATCTATGTTTTAAAATTAGAAAATGATTATTATTATGTTGGTAAAACAAATGATTTAGCAAAACGATTTGAACAACATAAAACTGGTAATGGTTCTACATGGACAAAAATTCACAAACCATTATCTTATGATAAAGTTATTGAAAAAGCAAGTCCATTAGATGAAGATAAAACCACCAAAGAATATATGATTAAATACGGTATAGATAAAGTAAGAGGTGGTAGTTATGTTAGTGAAAAATTAACAAAAGATCAAATAGATTCATTACAACGAGAAATTTGGGGCGCACAAAATTTATGTTTTAAATGTGGTGGTAAACATTTTGTTAAATATTGTCATGCCAAAGTAGATGTTAATGGTAGTGATCTTAATACAACTAGGGGAATTGCTGTTAAATTCTCTAAAAAGACAAGCACACCTAAAAAATTATTGGAACCAATTAATACAGAAGATAATAATGATGTAGCAAATGAAGAAGCACGAAAGAAATGTCTTGAATTTTTAGGTAAATTATTTAGTTGTTTTACAGTTCCTCCTGTAAATTAATATGACATCAATACAATAAATAAAAAATTGAAATTTTAATTATTATTTATTTTAATAGATAGATAATAACTAACAAAAATGTCTTTTACACCGATGTCAAAAGAATCAATGCAAAAGCTTAAAGCAGAAGAATATGAAAAAAACCGTAATAAACAAATAAAAGAAATTGTATCAAATATTTATAATAATGCAATTGAAACTGCAAAAAATAAAACAAATAAATCATATAGTTATTATATTAATAATAGATTATTGGTAGGATTTATAATTAAAAATCATAAAGAAATAATAGAAACTCTTCAAAAATTATTTCCAGATTCTTCTATATCTACATGTATTGGTGGAAAAACAAAAATATCAAAATGTAATAATGATAATAATTGTGGTCCATTTCCATGTATTCTTATTGACTGGTCTTAAATTTTAATTAAAAGATAATTGAAAACATAAACACATTACTTTATTAATAGTAATAAAATAAAATGACAACCAATATCTATGTTTTAAAATTAGAAAAAGACTTCTTTTATGTAGGTAAAACTACTGATATTGCAAAAAGATATCAACAGCATTTAGATGGTAAAGGTTCAGCATGGACAAAAATCCACAAACCAGTATCTATTTTAGAAATTAAACCATCAACTAGTGCAATGGATGAAGATAAATATACAAAAGAATATATGATTAAGTATGGTATAGATAAAGTAAGAGGAGGATCATATGTTAAAGAAGAATTAGATGATGAACATATAAAAATGTTACAGAAAGAATTATGGGGATCGCAAGATTTATGTACTAAATGTGGTAGAAAAGGACATTTTATTAAAAATTGTCATTATAAAAAGGATGTTAATGGAAATGTAATTAATGACATAGATGAATTACTACCAACTAATATTAATATGACAGTATTAAAAACAGCAATTGCGGCAGCTATAAGTATTGTAACAGAAACAATGACAGAAACTGCGCCAAAAAAACAAGAATTAAAAGTAGAAGATATAGAATCATTTAATTGTAAATATTGTAATAAAGAATTTGATACTAAAAAAAGCAAAACATTTCATGAAAATTTAAAATGTAAAAATAAATCAGAAAAAGGTACTGAAGCTATAACAGAATCTGCACCTAAAAATAAAAATGTAAAAGTAGAAGAGAAAGTAGAAACATATAATTGTAAATATTGTAATAAAGAATTTGATACTAAAAAAAGTAAAACATTTCATGAAAATATAAGATGTAAAGATAAACCAAAAAAAGGTTGTGATATTTGTGGTCATGATAATCATGATTCATCAAAATGCTATGCAAGTAAAGATGTTAATGGTAATAAAATAGAAGAATTATGGCAATGTAATTATTGTGATAAAGAATTTTCAGATGAAGAAAAATGTGAAAAACATGAAAAAATATGTGGGAAATCATCAAAAGTTCCAATATGTTATGTATGTAAAAATTATGGTCATTATGCAAATCAATGTAATGACAAATATTAACGATAACTTTATTTAAATTAAATATACCATCATTGTATCATGTGAATTCCATTCTTTTAAAGTAGGATAAATATTAGTTTTACTAGTAATATTAAACATATTACGATGTAATTTCATTAAAAGAGTATAATAATCTTTAATATTTTTTTCAATAGTAAATCCATCTAATTCAGTTTCTCTTTCATATAAATATAAATTTACTGCATTTTCAACAGTTGATAGTGGATTTGGTCCAGCATTAGGTTCAGGATTTTTAATTCTAGTTAGATAAATTAGATGATAAGAAAAATTAACACCTAATTTATTTTTAAGTGCTGTACATTCCTGTACATATAGGGTAACAGCACCAGTATTTACTTTATCTTTTGTAAATTTACATTGAATAAAAAACCAATAATTACCAAGACGAGCAGCTATATCAATTTTGGTAATAGATATATTATATTTTTTACCAAATTCTCTAATTTCATGTTCTCTGTATACTTCATCAAAATAACCTAATGAATCGTGAATAAATATTTCAAATGTATTTCCAATCATTATACGAATTTGAATTAATGATAAGTTATCGCTCATCGTATTTTTACATCATTCTGTTAGCAATAATACTTGAAAAATCAATTTTTATATATAAATATTTATCTATTCATTATATATAATATGCTCTACATAGGTTATCCAGTATCATATAAAACAGCGTGTGAAATCTTAAATTTTAAATATGATAGCGAAGATTATCAATTATATAATAAAATGAAAGCGCATTTAGCTAAGCATAATCTTACATTGGATTATTATGACAAGGGTATCTATATATTAGGTATGTATATAAATGAATTATGTGTTAGATATGATAATTATTCAAATGCAAATCAAGCAGTGGATGTTATTATATATTATAAAAAAAAGGTAATTGATAGTTTTAAAGCAGTTAATGCAGATTTATCAGAGTTTGATATTGAAATAATGGAAGAAGAACCAAAAAGAGTTCATAATCCTGAACCGTACATATTAACGTAAAATTTGAAAACTTAAACCTTTTACTTTATTATATATAGATAAAATAAAATGCTCTACATAGGTTATCCTATATCATACAAAACAGCGTGTGAAATTTTAAATGAACCATATGTTGTAAGGTTCGAAAAAATATATGATAGTATTAAAACTCGTTTAGCAGAATATGGTCTTGAATTATCTTATTACGATAAAAATGTATGGATTCTTGGAATGTCGGTGAAAGAATTAATGCTAATCAATAATAATTACATGCAAGTCAGTGATGCATTAGAAATTATTATGTATTATAAAAGAAAAGTGATGGACAGTTTAAAACAAGTGGGTGCAGATTTATCAGAATTTGATATTGAAATAATGGAAGGTGAGCCAATTAGAGTTACTAATCCATTGCCATATGTAATTACTTAATTTATGTATAAAATATTTTCTAATGCGTTTATAATTAGAAAATGTCAACAAATGATTCGGATACGCAACCAGGCTTACAATGGAACCCAACAATAGATAAAATGATGGCAAATTGGTGTGATCAATCAAAATGTTTTAATTGGATGCACACACAAGGGTATTCAAGGTATAGTGCGAGGGCAACAGCAATGAATATATCAACAAATATATTTATATCATTAACTGGTATAGTAAATCTTATTTTAGGAAGTGTTTTAACTAATAATACAGTATCATCGATGTCATTTGGTTCTATTTCAATTGGTATTGGAATAATAAAAATGATACAAGATCAATTTGATTGGGCGACATTAGCAAATGATTTTAAAAGATCGGCGGAAAGGTGGGATATAATTACAAGAAAGATACAAGAGCAATTATTAATACCGTATAGTGGTCGTAAAGATTGTAGAACATTTTTAAAGTATATTAAACAGGATATAAATAATGCATCAGATACAAATTTAATAATACCTCAAGACATAAGAGAAAAATGTAATGTAGATTTTGGTAAGATTAAAGATTTTGATGTACCAGATATATGTGGTCAAGTAGAGCATACAACAATATTTATACAAGATGAAGTAAATAATGTTGTAAATAAAAAAGAAGAAGTAAATGATAATATAGTTGTAAAAGAAGAAGTAAATGATAATATAGTTGTAAAAGAAGAAGTAAATGATAATGGAGTTGTAAAAGAATATATAAAATTGAATAATTAAATATTAATAATATAATTATAGTAATAAAAATAAGATGCCTCGTAGTAATGCAAACGACAAGAATGCTAGTTCTATTATTAAGTATATGAAGATATTAGAAGACAGTGATAAAAGGAGTATTCTTGATATTCCTGTTGAACATGGTTTTCGTCTAGGAAAAGTTATTAAGACACCTGGTGGTGGTCGTTTAAAAGTTATTATTCAAGATGATACGGAAGAATTGGTATTAATTTCTAAGAGTGTTAAAATTATGGGTCGTGCTGGTAATAAAACTGACCGATCTAATTGTATGTGTGTTAATGATATGATTATTATTGATGGTGGTTTTGCAGTGGCTAAAGTTCCACCATCAACAGTTATAAGAATTCTAGAAATTTTTAAAAAGCATGAATATGTTTTACCAAGTATTTTTTCATTGGTATCAGTTGCATCAAAGGAAGATGATATGTTTGATTATAGTGGTCCTGTTGCTAAAGAAGAATTTGAAAAAATAGAAGAAGAAATAGAAGTAGATAATATTTAATATATGATATTTTTGATAAAATCATAGTAAATTATAATTTAATTTAAATTAGTATTATTATAATCAATGCCAATTAAACATAAAAAAAATTGCTGTACAAGTATAAGAAGATTGCCGAATATATTCAAAATTGAAAAAAATTATAATTAAAAATAATATTTTTTATGAGAAAAACAAATGGAGACAATTAATCCGTTATATATAATAAAAGGTGCGGGTACAGGATTAATAATTATAAAAAACTAATTTAAACTAATATCAATAAATAATAAAAATGGCATTATTTATTGATCTAGAAACAACTGGCTTTCCGGATAGGTTTGGATTACCCTATGGTGTAAATCCGATCTATACAGAATTAGAAAAATATGAAAATGCAAGAATAGTACAACTATGTATGATGTTATGTGATGAAGAGTATAATGAAATAAAGACATATGAATTTATTGTAAAATTAGATATTGATATAACAAATGCGCATATTCACAACATCACGAATGAAATATCAAATACATTAGGTATTAAATTTGAAGATGGTATGTATAATTGTTATGATATGATTAAAAAAGCATCACATATATTTGCGCATAATAGTAATTTTGATTTGAATATATTAAAGAGTGAGTTACATAGGTATGGATTAAATGATATATTAAATGAAGTGAATAAAAAAACTATTGTATGTACGATGAAGGAGACAAAATTTATTGTAAATATTCCGGATAAATATGGAGTAGGGGTGAAGGATCCATCATTAGCAGAGTTGTATAAAATAGTTAATGGTGAAAGTATAAGTAATGCGCATAATGCGAAATACGATGTAATAAATTTACAGAAGACGATAAAAAAATTATTTGAATCGGGTAAATTTAAAAAAAATATTTCATTAAACGTAATTACGTAGCATATCATTTATTGTTTTAATATAACAGTAAGCAAATATTACACCAATATATGTTACAATACATGATAAATATATGTGATTATTTATAGCTAGGTGTATAGCAAATATACTAATTGATGAACATATAAGGTAAAACGACCAAACAAAGAATAGATCCATGTTAAATTTTACTATAGTTATAGTAAAATTTAGTAAATAAAAATTCAATTTTTAATCCCACCAAAAGTGATAAATATCATTAAATTTAATTTTCTTCTCATGATTTTTACGATCATAAAAATCATCAGGGATGGTACGAAAAACGAACCGAGGAGTAAATTTATATTTTTGTTGAAAGAATTTAATCCACATTGTATCTTCAAATGGTATGAATAGATTATTATTAATATTAAAACGATGAACGTAATAATAAATAGTAGGGGGCATTTTTAGTAATAATAAGAATAATATAATAATAATAATTTTCAATTTTGTATAATATTTAATTTATGAATATATTTATTTAATTTATAATAAAATCCTCCATTAAATTTAAGTTCTTTTTTAGGTAAATAATAATTATATGGATTAATTATATTTTCAAAGCTAAATGGTGTTCTATTAACATATTTAGATTTTAATAAATAAGAATAATTTGTTTTAATAACATTTTTTTTGTTAAAATTAATATGGGATGGATCTGTATAAGCATAAAAAGGTTCATTAATCATGCTATCTAATTGTGGTAGTAAAATATATGATTTATCAGTAATTTCATATGAAAATTCGCCAATTTGATTTAAATCGATACAAATATAATTAACAGAAATATTTTTATGAATATTTGAAGGAGTTAATAAATGTAAGTAATAGCCAAAATATACAGATCCTACTGGAATGATATCAGATGAAAAATAATCATTACCAACAGATGTTTTAACTTGAAATAAGAGTGGATAATTTTTATTATGTTTAGTATTAACGCATACTAAATCAACAGCAGGCATATTATGTATAATATGTTTTCGTAAAGAGCGAGTATTACAAATAGGGCATTCACCATTTTTTACAATATAATCTTCCATGAAGAATCCAATATTATTATGATTTTTTTTACGAATAAAGTCAGGATCATCTTTATCTAAGCGTGCATTTAATTTTTCTAATATATCATCATCTTTTTTAAAATCTTCTAATAAATATATTTTTTCTGAATCATCAACAGCTTCTAATATAGAAGCGCCGGGAGTTTTAGAATAATCAACACGTTTTAATTTTCTTAAAGGATATCTATGAGATATAATTGGTTCAGAGGGAGGTGGTGGTATATAATCAATAACATCAACAAGATTAGTGTTAAAGAATAGGTGTGATAATTCATAAAAACCTGCATAATCAAAACTAGCAGACATACTATAAAAATATAATTTAATTTAATAAAGATTTAATTGTATTAATTGCACTGGACATTAATAGAGATGGAGGCGCAGGTGAAAATTTACTTGCATAATTCATAAAAAACCAAAATTCAACAGCACCGATACATATAGCAACTAAAATATTTTCAGTTACTAATTTTGTAACATTATTACAATCAGAGCAAGATAATTTAACAGCAGTAATAAGAATAATAGATATAGCAAAAAATATCATGGCAATATGAATACCGTAGTTTAATACATTATCATTATGTTTATTAATAACATAATTTGGGTTATTGTATTGATTAATATAATTATTAATTAATTTAGGTGAAGATGCGAATGTAACAGCATCAGTTAATGTTTTAACGTCATCATGTGTATTATTAGATAAATTTAGTTGTTTATTTAAAGTATTTAATAGATTAATTTTGTAGCTATATTCGTCATTAAATTGTTTTAAGTTGATAGGAGTAGTAAATAAAGAATTAATATTAGTATCAATAATATGACCTATTTCAGATTTAAATGTATCAACAGATAAATTACGAATAATAAAAATGTATAAACAAACGAGGAAAGTAAATAAAATAGATACGTGTAAAAATGCGTTTAACATAAATTCAATAGTATGAGAAAGAACAGATTTATGTATTTGAGAATTACAGTCACATGTATCAAATATATTGGAATTAGACATTATTATAATTAAATTAGAAAAAAATATATATTAAATATAATAAGAAAATGTTTAAATTTATAAATGAAAATTTTATAGATTCTCATGTAATAATTAATGTAATAACATTCACCGGTCTAGCATCAATATTTATATCTATATTTTTCTTTACATATGCAAGTACAATAGAGCAAGAAATTGTTATAGATCAAGCAAAAATTGTAGTAAATGATTTAATGCAGACAGTTAATCCGTTATTAACATCTGATCAAAAAGAAAATATTAAAAAGAATTTAAAAGTACCAGATAACAGTGAGGAAGATTTAGAAAATTTAAATAAAAATAATGCATTAATGAGTGAAGCATATATAAGTTTATTAATAATATTTGCAGTTACAATGGTATTATCAGTAACATTATCAATAATATATAAACATAATTATTATAGAATATTAGCGTTAAATTTATTATTATTAGTATTTATAGCATTAACTGAATTTACATTTTTACATTTTATACCAAAGAATTATATAATAGCAGATACAAATTGGATAAGATGGAAGATACTAACTGATATTAAATCAAAGATTATATTTTCAAATGGAACATTAACAACAGATATACCACCATCAGTAAAAACACAAAATGAGGCAATATTACAAGCGATAAATAATAATTTGGGAAATTATGCGCCGATACATGCAAATTCATTAAATAATTTAAGTGGTTATATGCCGATACAAAATGTAAGCAGTTTAAATAATTTAAATAAATTAATTTAAGATTTAGGTGGATTAATAAATCCGAAAACTTGTTTAATAGCTGTACGGCACATAGGGCATCTATCAAGTTTTATCATACAATTTCTGCAGTACAAATGTCTGCAGGAAGTATTTTTAAGAAAGTATTTTTCATCTGAAAAGCAAATTGAACAATCGTCAATTGGAGTTTTCAGAGTTGTATAGTTATTATAATTTAGGATATACTTATAATAATTATTTTTAATATAATTTAGTACATGCATACCAGATTTTTCAACTGCTAATTTGCAAATATCATATGTTTGATAAGTTACATCAATATGTTTCATAGCTAAACCATTTTTGTTAATTGCTGTTTTAATTAAAGTATTAATTTCGCTGCTTGTGAAATAAAATTTAACATCTGCGCCAACGATAGCAGTAGTATCAGAATAAAAATTTTCATTGATATCAATTAAATATTTAATAACATTACCGTCAAGATTAACGGCTACTTTGCTCAATTCAAAATAATGTTTATAATCAATGCGTAACAAATCAACATATTGGATTGCGTGTGGGTTTTGATTGATAGCAATTTCGCACAATCCAAATGTTTGGGTGGGGCAAAATTTAATCATCTTGCCATTGATAGCAAGATGATGTTCCCAAATGGAGTGGGTAAATGTATCTGTTAAATATGATTTATTCATGAATTTAAAAGCTTTAATATTCTTTTTTGCTATTTTGGTGTAGATATCAATAGATGGTTTTTTAATATATGTAGTTGAAAATGGATTCTTATCAGTAGCAATTTGGATAATTTCATCAGTTTGATTTGTAACAAACTTGAGAGCGTGGCTATTTTGATAAACAGCCGCCTTGCAAATTTGCTCATTTTGATCTTTAATAAATTGTAAAGCCATACCATTTTGCTTTACTGCAATAAGACACAACTCAGGGGTTTGTTTAATATAGTTAATAACAAGACCATTTTGCTTGATAGCAATAAAACATTGTTCATCGGTAGGTTCAAAAATTTGCCGGATAAGCATACCGTTAGAATATAAATCATCATCGGTAATCGAATGAAATGATTCATCAATTAAGATATTATGTGGTTTATCGAATGAATAACCAGGTTCAGGACATCCTTTTCTTTTACCGCACATGGTGCATTTTTTTCTATATCCACCATGTTTAGCTTCTAACATATCCCCATGTTTTTTCTTACCATTACGATTTTTAAATTTATATTTTTTATCATAATTGATAGGATGTTCGGGGTCAAACTCATTGGTACGTAGAGTTTTAGAGTAGCTTCGAGTCATCTTAGCATAATTAAAATATAATATAGTATGTTATTAGATAATATATTTCAATTTTATTGATTGATACTAAGATTTCTTTAATGGAAAAGGAAGAAAATATATAACTACGTTATATATTTTCTCAGTTGTGCGCGAAATTTTTTTAAAAATCATTGATATATCACCTAAATATTTATGTAGATATAGATTACAATAATATGGTTTAAGTTTAATCAAGAGGATATAAATTAATGTGCTTATTACAAATTTGATATATATTAGGTAATATATTTTTACTATTATCAATATCTATATTAATTTCAGTACCATCTGATTTATATAATTTATAAAATTGAGTATTAATAAAATTTATAATATTTTGGTTTTCATATATAATTTTACCATGATCAGGATCGCCTTCATCATCATATATAATTTTAGAAATAAGTTCTATTTCAGTAACTTTAATATATTCTTTTGTATTTTGAATAAAAATTTCATTCTGATCATCAGGACATATCCAACCATTTAATTGTTCATCAAAAGAACAAGGATTTATTTCATTAATACAATTAATCATCCAAACTAAGAAATAATTATGATATCTATGGTTTTCACTTTCTATATATAATTTTCTAAACATATTATATTTATCATCATAAGGAATTATTTTCTTTAATTTATTACAATATTTTTCTAATATTTCAACATTAATAAGACAATTATCATAAAAAATTAATATATTTGGAATATTTTTTATTATTTTAAATGTTCTAATTGTTGGAAAAAAAGACGCTTTAAGAGAAGAATCTTTGTGTTGATTACCAATTGCTCTATTTAAATAATATAATAGATGATTTTTATCAGTTTTAAACCATAGTCCAGTATAATTATATGGCTCAATACCTTCAAATTTTTTTTCTACTCTTTTTCTTGTAATATTACCTTCACTAAATACTGTATCAAATGTGCTTGAAAAACTAATATTATATAAACAACATGTATCTACCGTATTTAAAGTAAATGTTGCATATTTAATATTTTTTTTAATTATTTCAAATAATGAATTAACATAACTATTATTAAATTGTAATACAATTAAGCTATTAATTTTATTGATTTTAGTTATTACAGCTAAAATGTCATCTAATCTATAATAATTAAATATATAATCATATAAATATTTATTTTCTAGTGGTAAAACTTGCCTTATTTTATCGAAATCTAGTTCATCAAATTTTAATTCTTTAATTTTTAATTTATCTTTTAATAAATTTTCTACTTGTTTTGCAAAAATTATATGCTGCAATGTTAATCTTAGTTTTTCTTGTGTAGGTGCTACAATAGCACCCTTTGCAAAATCATCTAAGTCATATATATCATCTAATAAAAATTTATCGCAATTAGCAAAATCATTTAATAAAAATTTACCACCAGATTGTTTAAATAAATTTAAATACTTATT
>Ga0209499_1001609_pt1 | contig 15303 bp, 15 predicted proteins | sample C_130208_EF_Meta_FD_187306 | JGI IMG/M metagenome (GOLD analysis project Ga0209499, IMG submission 187306) | Freshwater microbial communities from Lake Croche, Canada to study carbon cycling - C_130208_EF_MetaG (SPAdes) (version 2) | ecosystem: Environmental > Aquatic > Freshwater > Lake...
CACCGACGAGCCACTACAAAACAATACTGAATTGGATGAGGTGGGCCGAATGAAGAAGGGCGATCCGGGGTATCAGCGGCACAAGGAAGCGGAGAACGCCCGCGGCCGTTCGGCGTCGAAATCCGCCCGCGAGATCGGCGATTTACCGGCAGTTGTGAATCCCGCGAGGCGTGATGAGTGCCGCGAAAACTTCCGCCTCTACTGCGAAACGTATTTGCCGGAATCGTTCCCCCTGGCGTGGAGCGAGGATCACCTCCGAGCAATCGCGAAGATCGAGGGCGCCGTGCTCCACGGCGAGCTCTTCGCATTCGCGATGCCGCGAGGCTCGGGGAAGACGACGCTCGCGGAGGCCGCGTGTGCCTGGTGCTTGTGCTACGGCCACCAGCAATTCTTGTTGCTGGTGGGAGCCGATCAAGGCATCGCCGGCCAGATGCTCGACTCCGTTAAGGGCACCATCGAAAATAACGATCTGCTCCTCGAGGACTTCCCGGAGGTGTGCGCCCCAGTGCGGGCTCTGGAGCGCATCAGCCAGCGTGCCAAAGGCCAGACATATCAAGGCCAGCCAACGCATATTGAGTGGACGGCAGACACCGTTACGCTCCCGTGGATCCCCGGTGCTCAGTCGGCCGGCGCCGCCGTCCGCGTGGCCGGCATCACCGGCCGCATCCGCGGCCTCAAGCACACAAGGCCCGACGGCACATCGATCAGGCCCTCGCTGGTGCTCATCGACGATCCGCAGACTGACGAATCGGCCGCCAGCCCCTCGCAGGTGGCCACCCGCGAGAAGATCCTCTCCGGAGCCATCCTTGGCCTCGCGGGGCCGGGCCGGAAAATTGCGGGCCTCTGTACCATCACCGTGATCCGCACCGACGATCTCGCCGATCGGCTCCTCGATCGTGCTCGGCATCCCGCGTGGCAAGGCGAGCGAACAAAGCTGGTCTACGAGTGGCCGACGGAGGATGCGATGTGGAGCCAGTACGCCGAATTGAGACGCGAAGGACAGCGGACGGGACAAGGCACCGCCGCAGCGGACGAGTTCTACCGCGTCCGCCAGGCCGAGATGGATCGAGGCTCCCGCGTGGCGTGGCCGCAGCGGCGCAACGAGGATGAGATCTCGGCGCTTCAGCACGCGTGGAATCTCCGCATCGATCGCGGTGAATCATCGTTCAACGCGGAATACCAGAATGAGCCGATGGTCGATGACATCGCATCCGATCGGCTCGACAAGCGCAGCCTGGCCTCACGGGTGGTGCCGACGAAACGCGGGATCGTTCCCCTCGGGCACAACACGCTAACCTGCTTTGTGGACGTTCAGGAGAAGCTCCTGTTCTGGAGCGTCTCATCGTGGAACGACGCGTTTGGCGGGCACATCGTGGCCTACGGCTGCTATCCGGATCAGGTGAGCAGCTTTTTCGAGGCCAAGCACGCCAAAACCACGCTGGCGATGAAGGCCAAAGGCGCAGGCTTCGAGGGCGCCCTTGCGGCCGGCCTCGAAAAGGTGGCCGCCGATATCATGGGCCGCGAATGGAAACGGGAGGACGGCGTCGCTCTCCGCGTGAGCCAGCTGCTGATCGATGCGAACTGGGGGCAGAGCACGCAGGTGGTGCGGACGTTCGCACGGCGATCGCATTTCGCAGCGAACATTCTCCCCTCTCACGGCCGCGGCATTGGTGCCTCCTCGCAGGCTCTGACGGAAAAGACGAAGGGCCGCGGCGACAAGATCGGCTTGAACTGGAAGCTCGGGCAGGTGAGCGAAGGCCAGCGGAGCGTGCTCTACGATACGAACTTCTGGAAGACGTTCGTGGCCGCCCGGCTCCGCCTGGCTCTTGGCGATCCAGAGGCGATGAGCATCCACGCCGGTGATCACGATCTCCTGTTTGAGCACCTCACCAGCGAGTATCCGGTTCGCACGGAAGCCCGCGGCCGCGTGGTGGACGAATGGAAAATGGCGGGGCGTGATAATCACTGGCTCGATTGCTACGACGATCAGACCGACGTACTCACGAAGTCAGGGTGGAAACGATTTGCCGACCTGCAGGACTCCGACGATCTGGCTACCGTCAATCTCCAAACAGACGAAATTGAGTACCAGCGGCCCACGGCACTTATTGATCAGGCCTATGACGGCGAAATGGTGCAAGTCGGTGGAGAAAAATTCAGCCGCGTCAATCTGTGCGTCACGCCAGGGCACAGGATGGTTGTGTTTGCAGGACAAAAAAGCAGCGGCCCAGTCATCAAGGCAGCAGAAGAGCTCACGATATGGGATAAAATCAAAACCAAAGCGACGTGGGTAGGCAGCAGGGAAACCACGTACGAAATCGGTAGCACAAACAGCAAAAATGAATTGCCGATGCTGTGCTTGCACTGCGGCCAAAAGCCTCCAAGCCGTGCTAGGGGCCTGTGCTGGGCCTGCTATTACGAGCCCGGTGTACGGCCACAATACGCCAAAGGTGCCGGGCGTCGAGGCCATTCTTGCGTGTCTGTGTCCGCCAAAGACCTAGCTGCTTTCTTAGGGTGGTACGTAGCCGAAGGTTGTTGCTGTGTGACGACAACACAAGGAAAAGGAAAAACGCACCGCGTAATCATCTCGCAGAATCCTGGCATCAAGCGAGACGCGATTTGCAAACTGCTCGACAGGCTTCCGTGGAAATACCACGTGCAAAAGTTTGGCGTTGTCATATCAAACGAACAGGTTTACGGGTTGGTGTGCGAACTGGGCGACGCGTACACCAAGCGCGTTCCACAATGGATCAAGGACTCAAGCCCCGACGTCATTGCGGAATTTGTTCGCTGTGCGATTGATGGCGATGGATGGCGGCAACGAGACGGTGAGGCCTACGCAACGGTTTCTCCGCAGCTATCAGATGACATGCAGGAGCTGTACCTCAAGCTCGGGTGCGGCGTGTCCGTGAGCGAGCGAGCTCCAAAACCATACTGCATCGACGGCCGCTCTGGCCAAGCGACCACAAAGCAATACCACGTTTTCCGTTCGCAAAAACGGTTTGCCTTGCTTCGGGATTATCGCAACAAGCCAAATTTCCACCGCGTTCCCTACGCAGGACGCGTCTACTGTGCATCGGTTCCCAACGGAACTCTGATTGTCCGGCGAGGCGGCAAGGTGGCTGTTTGCGGAAATTGCCTTGTCGGCTCCGCGGTGGCCGCATCGATCCAAGGTGTGCAGCCGTCATCAACCGAGGCAGGCGGCCGCAAGCGGCGGAAGGTGGAGCTTCCCAAGGGTGCCGGCGGGAAAATTACCATCAAGCCGATGGCACGATAACACCACACCCCCTCTCTCTCTGAGGCTGGTGAGCGGTAACGTCGGTGCATGGCATCAGACGATCGCACCAACGCTATCGATCAATCGGCTCAGGGGCCGAAGCGCGTCCGCACCGACGCGGGCGAGGCTGAGGCTCACGATCTCGAGCAGCAGATCGCAGCCGACAAGTACCTCGCGGCCAAGGCCGCGGCCAAGAACGGCGGGAATCGCGGCCTCCGGTTCAACCAGTTGATTCCTCCGGGGAGCTTCTGATGGGCCTGCTCGACTTCTTCAAGGCGGCGCCGAAGCCAGCACCAATCTCCCCTCCAGGGCGATCGGTGCGGGCGCGGATCGACATCGCCGAGCAGGGCGATGACTATAAGCATTGGGCGAACGCCGATTGGTTCTCGATGGACGGCGAGCTCACCGCCGTTCGGCGACGCACCATCCGCAACCGAGCCCGATACGAGCGGCTCAATAACAGCTACCTCGCCGGCATCGCCGACACGCTCGCGAATGACTTGATCGGCACCGGGCCGCGGGTGCAGATCGACACCGGGGACTCCGCCGCCGACAACGCGATTGAGAAGGCTTTCGGCCGCTGGTGCAATGCGATCTATCTGCCGTGCAAGCTGCGGACAATGCGGCAGTCGAAGCTTATCGACGGTGAGGCCTTTGCGCAATTCGTGACGAATCCGCGGCTCGACGGCGTCCAGTTGGATATCCGCCTGATCGAGGCGGAGATGATCGCCACGCCAATCGGCCTGTTGATTCCAAACACGACGCCGGAAGGCTCAATCGTGGACGGGCTCGAATTTGACGAGTACGGGAATGTTACAAATTACAAGCGGCTGAAATACCATCCCGGCTCAAATTTCCGGATCAGCAACTTCGAATTTGATCGGATCGAAGCCAAGTACATTATCCATTGGTTCAAACAAATCCGCCCGGCAATGCACCGCGGAATGAGCGAGATTGCACCGGCTCTCCGGCTTTTCGGAGATATGCGGCGTTACACCTCAGCTGTGGTGGCCGCGGCCGAGACGGCCGCTGATTTTGCGGCGTTTTTGAAAACGAATTCGCCGGCCGCTGAGGTGGATGAAGTCGAGGCCTTCGCTTCTATGGAGATTCAGAAGCGGATGATTACCACCTTGCCCGACGGCTGGAACATTGAGCAGCTCAAGGCCGAGCAGCCGACAAACACATACGCGATGTTCAAAAAGGAAATGCTGAACGAGCTCGGCCGCTCAATCGGCCTGCCGTACAACATGACGGCTCTCGATTCATCTGGATACAACTACGCCTCCGGCCGGATGGATCACCAGCTCTATCAGCAGACTATCCGAACCGAGCGTGACGAGCTGCAACACGTGGCGCTTGATCGCATCCTCGTCGCCTGGCTGGATGAGGCGGTGCCTCTGGGCCTGATCCCTCGCGGCCTGCCTCCAATCGCGGAGTGGAACTGGGCGTGGACTTGGGACGGCCGCGAGCATGTCGATCCGGGCAAGGAAGCCAACGCCGCCGAGACGCGGCTTCGCACGCACACCACCACCCTCGCTCACGAATATTCCAAGCAAGGCAAAGACTGGCAGGTAGAGCTCCAGCAGCGTGCCAAAGAATTGGCACAAATGCGAGCCCTCGGCTTGCTTGTCGATCTTGAGCCAAGCACCAACTACACCGGGCCGAGTGCCGGCGAAGAAGAAGGGGGCGAGCAATGAAGGTAAGCACCGCACAACAAATGGCCACCGTGGCCGCCGCGAAGAAAAACCATCTGGCCATCCAGGCGGAATTCAGCGTGGCCGCTGCAATGGACTCGGCCGGCCAGCCAACGGCGCCGACGTTTTCGCTTGTGGGATACACCGGCGCCGCGATCAAGCAATTCTGGAGCCGCAATCCGCTGGTGGTGGATCTCGCCGGAATGGACACCGGCAGCGGCGTGCTTCCGATCCTCTACGGCCACGATGCCAGCCTTGACAGCGTGCTTGGGCAGTCGTCTACGACGATCAACGACGGCCGGCAACTGGTGCTCTCTGGCGATTTGTTCGGAGCAAGTCAGACGAGCGATCAGGTGCTCATGCTCGCGAAGCGCGGGATGAAGTTCCAGGCCTCCATCGGGGCCGACATCAACCGCATCGAAAACATCTCGGCCGGCGAAAAAGTCATGGTTAATGGCCGCGAATTCGCCGGGCCGATCTCCGTCGTGCGGAACTCCAAGCTCCGCGAAGTTTCGATTGTCCTGATGGGTGCAGATCCCGCAACATCTGCCGCGATCGCTGCGGAAGCGAGTGAGGATTCGAGTATGGCGGACAACGCCACCAACGAGCCGGCCGACAAGGTCGAAGCCGCGGCGAGCGTCGCCACGGAACCCACTCCCGCTGTCGTGGCGGCTGCCACCGATGGCACTGCTGAAAAGATCAGCGGCCTTGAAACGAAGCTGAACGCAGCACTCGAAAAGCTCGAGGCCATCGCGAAGGTTGAGGCGGCACGCAGTGCTCGCCCGGCCGGCCCTGCCATTCACACCGTGGAGGCCTCTGTGGACAATCCAGAAGTCGTTCTTGCCGCGCTCTGCTCGCAGGCCGGCCTGCCCCGAATGGAGGCCGCTTTCGACGCAAAGACGTTGGAGGCCTCCGACAAGATCCGGCGGGAGGTGGGCCTGCAAACCATCATCCTCGCGGCCGCCAACGCCAACGGCTACACCGGCAGCCAGCGGCTCAACTCCGGCAATCTGCCGGCCGTGATCCAAGCATCGTTCGCTTCGCATCAGCTTGCTGACATGCTGTCGAATCTGGCGAACAAGTTCCTCCTCAATGGCTTCAATGCCGTTGAGCGGACTTGGGAAAGGATGTCGGCGATTCGCAGCGTGAACGACTTTAAGGTGATGAACCTGCTGCGGCTCAACGGCGATCTGAAGTTCCAGAAGCTCGGCAACGCCGGGGAACTGAAGGTGGCCAAGGTTTCGGACTACAAGCGGACGCTGGCGGCTGATACCTACGGCATCAGCACGCAGATCACCCGCCAGGACATGTACAACGACGATCTGTCGGCTCTCTCGCTGATTCCTCAGCGAATGGGCCGCGGTGCAGCGTTGGCCATGAACGAAGCGATCTGGGCTGAGTTCCTTACCAACAACAGCAGCTATTACCAGACGATCACTCCGGCCGCTGGCAATGCTCTTTCTTACACGAGCCTGTCGTCCGCTACCGTGGCGTACAACAAGTTGAACGATCCGGACGGCAACCCCTTGTCGATCCCGGCTCGCCTGCTCCTCGTGCCTCCGACGCTCTATCTGACGAGTAAGCAGCTGATGACGAGCAATCTGTTGCTCGCCTCCAGCCTGGGCAGCACCAGCAGCAAGAGCTTCGATCCAGCCAGCAACGTGCTGATGGGAGAGTACGAAGTCGTGAAGAGCAACTACCTCGAGACGGTAAAGGATTCGAGCGGCAACTCGCTCGGCTCCTCGTCCACGTGGTGGCTGGCTGCGGACGGTGCGGATCTGCCGGCGATCGACATTGCTTTCCTCAACGGACAGCAGCAGCCGATCATCGAGCAGGTGCTCCCCGATTCCGACAAGCTCGGCATCGTGCTCCGCGGCTACTTCGACTTCGGCGTCACCAAGGGTGAGCCCTTGGCCGTTCTCCGCGTCGCGACTTCATGATCGGCTCCGTAATCGCAGCCGGGAGGGCGAGCAACCAGCCGCCCTCCCGGCATGACGAGCTTTCAATTCACATTTCACAATGAGGTGCCTAAATGGCTTCGACTGGCCCAGGTTATTTTCAGAATGGCGATCTGCTCGACTACGTGGCTCCGGCCGACGTCGGCGCAGGTCAGGTGGTGGTTCTCAGCTCGCTGGTGAGCGTTGCCGTGCGGCCGATCGCCTCCGGCAAGATCGGTGGCGTGGCGGTGGAGGGCGTATTCGCTCTGCCGTGTGCCACGGGTGCCACCGGCGCTCAGGGCTCGGTGGTGTACTACTCAACGGCTAGCGGCATCGCCAATGACACCACAGGCACCTACGCCGGCAAGCTGGCCTACGATCGGGCCGCTGCGGATAGCACCGTGAAGGTATTGCTCAACGTCGGCCGCTGATTCTGGCTCTGGTTCGCATCATCCGCCGGCGGCGTGCATCTGCCGCCGCCGGCGGACTTCTTTTCCGGAGGTGGCCGTGGATCTTCTCCGCAGCGGAACCAGCTGGCTCGCCGACACGCTCAACGCGTCGGCCGGCTACGCCGTCACTTACCGCCGGGGGAGCAATTTCGCGAGCGTCATCGCTACCATCGGCAAGAGCCTGTTTGAGGCCGGCTCGCAGTCAGGCGTGATCGAATCGTTTGAGAGCCGCGATTACCTGCTGAGGACTGAGGATCTCCCGTTCGGCGTGCCGCAGCGAGGCGATCTGATCCTTGAATCCACCGGCGGGATCGTCACCACCTACGAGGTTTCCACGCCGCGAGGCGTGCCGCTTTTCAGATACGCCGACGCCTTTCGCACGATGGTACGGGTTCACACCACGATGAATGCAAACTCTGGCACGATCCCGGCCACGCTCCTCGCTCGGGCAGTCGGCGCCAGCAGCTCGGCCGCCGCCACCGACGCCGAGATCCTCGCTCTGCATGTCGATCTCGCCGCCTCGTCTGCTCTCTCGCGGACGGTAACGGCCAGCTCGGCCTACCTCTACGTGGCTCTGCCGAATTCGTTTGGCACGCCGACGCTCAAGGTGAACGGCATCGTATCCTCCGCCTGGAGCACCTCCACGCGGAGCATCACGTTCAGCGGGCAGGCCTCCACAGCCTACACAATCTGGCGCAGCACCTACGCGATCACCGGCACCGCTCTCGTGGAGGTGTTGTGATGCCAACGGGAATCGCCGGCCAAAACGTGATCGCTCCGGTGGTGCCGTTTTCTACGGGCGATTCCTACCCGTCGCATCTGGCGATCTACGGCCAGGGCGGGCTCCGCTCGGTGGCGAATGTTACGGAGCGTGACGCGATCCCGCCGCTGCGGCGGGAGGCCGGGATGCTCGTGTGGGTGGCCTCGCTGGCCGTCTACCAGCAGCTCGGCAGCGATCTGGCCACGTGGAGCACCATCAGCCTCCAAGGGCCGACAGGCGCTACGGGTGCGAGCGTTACCGGGCCGGCAGGCTCGGCTGGCGCCGCGGGTGCCACCGGCAGCACAGGAGCTGCGGGTGCAGTTGGAGCCACGGGAGCAAGCGTTACCGGGCCTACCGGCCCGGCCGGCTATATTGGCCGCGACGGCGCCACCGGAGCCACGGGAAGCACGGGTGCGGCCTCAACTGTGACGGGGCCGACAGGCAGCACAGGAGCCACCAGCACAATCACCGGGCCGACAGGCGCCACGGGCTCCGCGGGAGCGGCATCGACAATCACCGGCCCAACAGGCAGCACCGGGGCGGCATCCGTTGTCACGGGGCCTACCGGAGCCACGGGGGCCGCTGGAGCGGCGGGGGCGGCCTCAACAATTACCGGACCCACTGGCAGCACGGGTGCGGCTTCCATTGTCACGGGGCCAACGGGAGCCACGGGGCAGCAAGGCTCCGCCGGAGCCGCAAGCAATGTAACTGGGCCAACTGGAAATACAGGCCCGGCCGGAGCCGCGTCAATTGTCACCGGCCCAACTGGCAATACCGGCCCGCAATCCACCGTTACCGGCCCTACCGGAAATACTGGTGCTCAGGGCTCCGCCGGATCCGCATCGACGGTATCCGGGCCGACGGGTAGCACCGGCCCCACGGGCAGCACGGGTGCCACGCCGACAAGCCTGCCTTATTCCTCGCTCACCGGCACGCCGACAACATTTGCGCCAACGGCACACGCCAGCAGCCATGCAAGCGGCGGGGCGGATGCAATCAGCATCGCCGCATCACAAATCACAAGCGGTACTCTTGCTGACGCCCGGCTTTCCGCCAACAGCCAGAACGCCACAAACCTTTACCTCTGGAGTTCATTCCGTTAATGGCCGCATCACCAGTTTTTGCCGTCACGCCGCGCATCGGCTCAGTCTCGGTCGCCACCGCAGACGCTTCCTACACCGCGCCGACAAACGTCGGCACGCTGATCACCGGCGCTTCCTCCGGCACCCGCATCGCAGAAATCGTGGTCAAGTGCGCTGCCACATCCGCCGCCGCTATTGTCAGAATTTTCCTTTACGACGGGACGACATATTGGCTCTTTGACGAAGTGACGATTGCAGCGGCCACCGGCTCTTCAACGGTGCAGCAGACTCGCGTTAGCACCACTTACACAAATCTGATTCTGCCGTCTGCTTCGTGGAGCGTTCGCATCACAACCAGCGTTGCGCAGGCCACTCACGTTACAGCGCTTGGGGCCGATCTGTGAATCCCGGCATCTACCGTCCTTCGTCGCAGATCGCCACGCCACCGCAGGGACTGCTCGGCAGACCGGCGGTGGTGCCGATGCCACTTGGATTTGTCCACCCTGAGGCGCAGGACTGGGCGATTCGAGCGACAGCCAACGGTGGTGTTGTGTCATCCACCGTGCTGACGGCTGTATCGGATTTCTGCCGCGCTATCGACGCCGCTGGAATCCGTGATCGATTCCTGCGGCTGAATCTTTTTTGCGGCGGGAATTTGTCTGGCGCGTTAGTTCCGCTTTATCGCGCGGCATCAACGGCGGCAAACCCGATTGGCAACGCAACAGATGTGAATGTGAATTTTGTTTCGGGTGACTATGCCGAAACGGGGACGAGCGGCGGACTCAAGGGCAACGGCGCTGGAAAGTATTTGCAGACTGGGCTGGTTGCCTCAGCAAACCTTGTTTTAACTAATGTGCATTTAGCTTGTTTTTTAGCGTCACCCCACTCATTATCTTTCAATTATCCTGTGATAATTGGGTGCAAAGTTTTGACGCCAGCTACGAGTTTGCAAATTTGGACAGCCACAACAAATGCAACTACTCCAGCCTATTTTGATGTTAATGGGTCAAATGTAGTGAGCTCTACGTTTAATCCATCCGGCTTTCTTGTTGGGTCTTGCGTCAACCAGCAGGATATTCGGTTTTTTATCAACGGCAAGCAAGACTCACCAACTTCAACAGCGACGTTTGCAGTTTCTGCGCTACCGGCGCTACAACTTTACGTTTTTGCTACCAATCAATCAGGTAGTGCGCAAATTCCCCACAATGGTCGTGCTAGCGCCTACAGCATTGGCTACGGCATGACGGCTTTCCAAGTGCTTGAATATCACACTGCCCTTGCAGCTTTTCGACTAGCTCTTGGGAGGGCCTGATGCTGCTGCGCGATTTTGCAATTTCGGTGGCGGACTCAGAAGCAAAAGGCTACTCGCTGGTGTTTGCGCCATCGCTCGCGGAACGCCTCGCGGAACTCCACGCTCAGTATGGATCGCCCAATTGCGTTCCTGTGCCATTGGCGCTTACCGATGGTCGGCTGATGTTGTCCGCCGACATCCTAACTGAGGTGAGGCCTGGAGGGCTGTTGGCTGCGATGTGGAATGCGGCTGATAAGGAAGTGCTGGGGCAGGCGGTCGAGGTGATCGCGTGGGACGATGCGGTGGCGCTGCTGCCGGTGAGAGAGGGGATCTGATGACGCTCCTCTCCGACATCTCCGCTCCGACGTTCCACCGACTCGACATCGAGCCAGCCGCTCCCGGCTGGACGTGCTTTAATCCCACGCTCCTTGCCACGCGGGCCGGCTTGCTCGGCATCGTCCGCAGCAGCAATTACCGGATTGTGGATGGCCGCTACGTGATCCCGCCGGAGGACGGCCAAGACATCCGCACCGCGAATATCCTGATCCGCCTGGCGGATGATCTCACAGTGACGGACGCCAAGACGATCGCCGTCGATCCGTATCAAGGCTCCGGCTTCCCCGTTCACGGCCTTGAGGACTGCCGCCTCCGGCATACCGGAAACGGTATCGGTGTTTCGGCCACCGTCCGCAACGTGGCCGGCTTTGACGGCCGCTGCCGGATCGCGACAGCCGAGCTCGACGTTGACGCCGGCCGCCTGCATTCGCTCCGCGTAATTGAGAGCAACTCAAGCCAAGAGCACGAGAAAAACTGGATGCCGATCGGCGGCAAGGCGGCCTGGCTCTACTGCGCCAACGTCGGCGGCTACACGCTCACCGTGGAGGCGGCTGGAGTGCCTGGCGAATACCGGATGCTCCGCCGCGAGCCGTCCCCCGCCCTCGCTGCGGAGTTCCGCGGCGGCTCGCAGCTGGTGCCGTTCCGCGGCGGCTGGCTCTGCGTGATCCACGAGGTGCGGGCCGGCGCCAACGGCCAGAGGGTGTACGAGCACCGCCTCTGCTGGTTTACAAACGCTCTGCGGCTGGAGCGAGTCTCGGAGCGGTTCGCGTTTCGCGAATCGGAGGCGATCGAATTTGCGGCCGGCATCGCGAAGCACGGCGGCAGGGTGGTGATCTCTTTCGGCGTCCGCGACGCGGAAGCCTGGCTGGCAACTCTCACGGAGGATGACGCGTGGAACATTTTGAAGCCTATCCCGCAGCCACATCCGTAATCGAAGCACCGGCGCCCCCGGCCGCTCCGCCGCCGGTGATCGTCACCGGCTTCGTGGACTGCGGCAACGGCCATCGGCCGGTGGATGCCTACGTGGCTCTCGGCGAGCAGCTGCTCGGGCTCGGCCTGCCCACAATCTGCTGGATGGACGAGGCCGTTCACGTGAATGCTCCGGCCTCCACTACGCTACTTCCTGCCACGTTTGAAGACTGCTGGCTCGCCGGCAAAGTCTCGGAGGATGTGCAGCTCCCCGCGGGAGCGAATCCCGAAAAGGATTCGCTCGCCTATCTGGTGTGCCAGCATGAAAAAAGCCGGTGGATTGCCGACAGCTTTCAAAACACGGACGCCGATCTCGCCTGCTGGGTGGATTTCGGCGTGATGCACGTGAGAGGCGTGGGGCCGCGGGAGATCAAAGAGTTCTACGATCGGCTTCCCAACGCTCGCCGCGATGTGATCACCGTGGCAAGCATCTGGGGGCCGCCTGCTCCCGACGTGCCAATCCCCGTGAATCTTCCCGCATGGCACTGCGCCGGTGGCGTGCTCATCGTGCCGCGGGCTCTGGCCGATCGATTCGCTCTGCTCGTGGAGCAGGCCGCGGCTCGGCAGATTGAAAACGGCCACCTCGCGTGGGAGGTGAATACGTGGGCGATCGTGTGGCAGCAGCACCCGGAGCTGTTTACCTCGTACCACTGCGATCACTCCGCAGGACTCTTTGAAGGATTCCAGCCTTGAGAATCGGCATCTACGCTCTCGCGAAAAACGAGGCCAAGCACGCGGCCGCCTGGGCGGCATCGTGCGAGGAAGCCGACGTCCGCGTCGTGACCGATACCGGCTCAGAGGACGGCACGCAGGCGATCCTCGCGGCCGCTGGCGTGACGGTTGCCACCGGCGCCGTGATCCCGTGGCGGTGGGATGACGCCCACAATCTGAGCCTCTCTCATCTGCCGCCGGATCTTGACATCGCGATCCGGCTTGATCTCGATGAGCGGCTCCAGCCAGGGTGGCGTCAGGCCGTGGAGGCCGCGTGGCAAGAGGGGATCAACTGCCTCCACTACCGCTACGTGTGGGGCTGGCGGGCGGACGGCACACCCGGCCAGATTTTCAATGGCGATCGCGTCCACTGCCGGGCCGGATTTCGCTGGGCTCAAGCGACGCACGAGGGCCTGCTCTGCTGGACGGGGGAGAAGATCGCCGCGTTTGCTCCGGGGCTGGAAATCCACCACCACCGCGACGCCGGCAAGTCTCACTCCTCCGATCTGCACCTGCTCCGCGTGGCAGTGGCAGAGGCGCCGCTGGACGCTCGAGCTCGCTGGTATCTCGCTCGCCAGCTCGACTACGAAGGCAATCCGGAGGCGATCTCCCAATTTACCCGCTACCTCTCGATGAAGGGCGGCTGGTACTCCGAGCGAGCCTACGCTCGCCGGCAGCTCTGGCACCTCACCGCAGATCCGATCCACCTTGAGGCGATCACACGCGAGGCTCCGGATGAGCCGGACGGCCACGAGCTGCTGGCTCTGCGGGCCTACCACCTCCAGGCGTGGGCTGAGTGCCTGGAGCACGCTCTCCACGGCATTGAGGCCACCGGCCAGCAGACGCACGCGACGAATCCCGACAGCCTCGCCAAGTGCCACGATCTGGCGAGCGTCGCTCTCTGGAATCTCCAGCGGCAGCCAGAGGCTCTCTCACACGCGAGGGAAGCTATGGCACGATTACCAGAGGATACGCGGATCGCGGCCAACGTGGCTGCGATGGAGCGTGTGGTGGCCGGGGAGGCTGTGCCAGTATGAGTGCCTTGCTGCAATCGATCGCCGATGCGGTGGCCACCGGCCTCGCGGCCAAGGCGTGGGCCATCGCTGGCACTACCGTGGAACGGGCCAACTGGATCAGCAAAGGGCCGGAACAGCTCGTGGTGCCGGCCATCGTTGTGACGGCTGGCAATCGGGAAACGGTGCGGATCGCCAGGCCGAGCCAGCGGCAGAACGATTACACCGTGCAGGTGTACGTAGCGCAGAAAGTCGATACCGACGCCGAAGTCACGGCAATCTCGAATCAGGCGGAGGCGGTGCTCGATGCGCTGATGGATCACTCCTATCCGGGCGTCACGTTTCCCACCGGCACGGTATCGCCGCTGACGGTGACGATCGAGACGAATCCTGATGATGCTCTCAACGAGCGAAACGTCTGGCGGGCCTCGATTGTGGCCACGTATCGCTTCTTCGCGTGAGGTGATCGATGATCAGCTCGCTCCCGATGCCGACGTTCACGGTTCAAGATCCGATGAACATCTGGCGTCGCATCGCGATGCCGCCGCACATCGCCCAGGACGTTTTCAACGTCACGGTGAAGACGCGGTTTCAGTGGGATACCACGCGGCTCAAAAAGCAATTTGATCAGGCCACGCGGATCGGATTGATGCGGGCCGGGCTCGACGTTCGCGGATCCATTCGCTCTGGAATGAGCAGCCGAAAGGTTCTCGCCAAGCCACGGCTCTGGAAGCTCACGGATACGTTCACCGGAGCGACCTACATGGCAGCCGTGAATCGGCCGCCCAAGGATGACGTTGTCACCTCGTGGAAGTCAAAGAGCTTTCCCGAAGGATTCCTCAAGAAGTCAATTCTTTCGGACTGGGACTTCGCATCCAAAAGCGTGGTTGCCGGGCCGTCAAAAGGCCAAAAAGCTGCGGGCCTACAGAACATGGGAGGCAGCGCTACGTTCCATTTTGTGCCGTGGGTGAAGAGCCTTCAAAGGCCAAACGTGAAGAAGCACGCCAAGGTCTACGGAAGTATTGTCGGGTACGAAACCGACAACTCTATTTTCTCCTTCCGCCGCACTCTCAAGCCTCGCAGCTTCATTGAAAAAGGCACGGCAAAAGCCATCGCCACCAAGCGAATGGCCAAGCATTTTGCCGATCAAATGCACGGCCCCTGAGCCACACCCCCTCTCCGATTTCTTGGCCGATCCATACGTTGAAAGCACACCCACACGGAGGCTTTCATGGCCGGCATTAGCCTTGGAAAAGACGTCACAGTTACCGGCATCTCAAACGTCACCGACGTGACGATTGATGAGTCTGCCGCAGAGTACGCCGTTCACAAGCGGGGCGACACGTATACCAAAATCGTGAAGGGGTGGATCGATCAGACGGTTGAAGTCACCTGCAATGACGCTCCCGCCACATCGAAGGGGGCCACCGTTACGCTCACCCATCAATCCAACGGCGGTTTTCCGTTGGCGGCCGTGAAGTTCCTTGTCACAAAGGTGGCCAAAACGGAGCCGCTGGACGGCATCATCACATACAGCGTTTCGCTCACCCGCGCTCCCCAGTAATCCTTTCTCGGAGGCATCATGCCATCTCTTGGTTATCAGGCCGGCACGCCAACGGGGGCCGTGGGCGCAACAGGAATCATCTCCGTCACCTGGACGGAGGAAGTCTCTCCGGTCGACATCACGCACCGCGGGTACGCCACGGGAATCACCGGCGCAGGGTACAAAGTTTCCACTGGCGGCTGGGTGACGAACACGGCGGAGATCGAGTGCTATGACGCCT
>Ga0209499_1001613_pt1 | contig 15290 bp, 11 predicted proteins | sample C_130208_EF_Meta_FD_187306 | JGI IMG/M metagenome (GOLD analysis project Ga0209499, IMG submission 187306) | Freshwater microbial communities from Lake Croche, Canada to study carbon cycling - C_130208_EF_MetaG (SPAdes) (version 2) | ecosystem: Environmental > Aquatic > Freshwater > Lake...
GCCGACTCGAGCAGCGGCGCTTCGACGCGCCGGCCCGGGGTTCCAGGAGTCGTGCGCTGCTCAAGAAGGGCTGCGAGCAGGCCGATGGCTGCATAGAGCCCGGTGACCACGTCAGCCACTGGGGCTCCGGTCTTCATCGGCCCTGATGCATCGGTGCCCGACACACCCATCAGTCCGCTCCGGGCTTGGGCAAGGAGGTCGAAAGCGGGCTCATCGTCGAGCGGTCCTCCTGCCGCCGCCGGCGCCACCGTCACCCAGACGATCTCTGGCAGCGCCTCCCTGATCGCCGTGATCCCCAGCGCTCGGGCTTGAGAGGGCAGGAAGTTCTCCACCACCGCATCGGACGACGAGGCCAACTGCTTGACCAGATCACGACCCGCTGGAGTCGTCAGATCGGCGATGACGCTGCGTCGATTGCGGTTCACCGACACGTAGTAGGTGGCAGTGTCTCCGATCGCCGGCGGCGCCATGGCCCTGACGGGGTCGCCCGACGGCTGCTCGATCTTGATCACGTCGGCACCGAGGTCACCGAGGACCTGCGCCGCCAGGGGACCCGCCAGGACCCTCGAGAGATCGAGGATTCTGACCCCCTCAAGCGGCAGGCCCGTCTCTGCCGACGTCTCGTCGTCAGGCCAGACATCGCCCGCTGGTCGTCGTCGCATCCCGAGATCAGAGCACCTTGGACAAGAAGGCTTGGAACCTGTCGTTGGTCGGGTTCGACAGGACCACCGAGGGCACTCCCTGTTCCAGTATCTCGCCGTCGTCCATGAAGACGACCTGGTCGGCCACCTCCCGGGCGAAGCCCATCTCATGGGTGACCACCACCATCGTCATCCCATCAGCGGCGAGACCTCGCATGACGTCAAGGACTTCACCGACGAGCTCAGGGTCAAGGGCGGAGGTGGGCTCATCGAAGAGCATCAGCTTTGGATCCATGGCCAATGCCCGGGCAATGGCCACCCGCTGCTGCTGGCCACCAGAGAGCTGGGCGGGATAGGACGCCATCTTGTCCTTGAGGCCGACCCGCTCGAGGAGGGCAACGGCCCGTTCGGAAGCCACCGCCTTGGTCGCACCCTTGACCTTGACCGGGCCGATGGTCACGTTCTCCATGACGCTGAGGTGCGGGAAAAGGTTGAACCGCTGAAAGACCATCCCGATGGCCGCTCGCTGGACACCGATCTCCCGGTCGGTCAGCTCATGGAGCTTTGATCCCCTCTCCCGGTATCCCACCAGCTCGCCAGCAACTGAAAGTCGGCCAGCGTCGAGCTTCTCGAGGTGATTGATCAGTCGGAGGAAGGTGCTCTTTCCGGACCCAGAGGGCCCGAGCAGGCACAACACCTCGCCCACCGAGACCTCGAGGTCGATCCCGCGGAGGACGTCGAGAGAGCCGTAGGACTTCCAGACCTGTTCGGCGCGGACCATGGGTTCAATCATGGGGTGCTCCGAGGGGATCTCTTCCGTGTGGCAATGGATCGAGGGCCTCGCGGAACTCCTTGGCCATCGCCTCAGCCCGGGGTTTGCCTTGGGGTCGGAGGCGGGTGAGATCCTGTCGAAGCCGCTGCAGGGGTGTTGCCGGCAGGCTGCGGAGCGACCCCCGGGAATAGTGGCGCTCGAGATAGAACTGCCCAACCGACAGGACGGTGGTCATGGCGAGGTACCAGATGCTGGCCACGATCAGGAGTTGGATGATTCGGTAGTTGGCATTGGCGATGTCTTGGGCCGACTTGAGCAGATCCGGCACAGCGATGACACTGACGAGCGAGGTCGTCTTGAGCATAGAGATGGTCTCGTTGCCCGTGGGCGGGATGATCAGACGCATCGCCTGTGGGAGGACGATCAGGCGGAGGGTCTTCGATCGTGACATCCCGAGCGAGCTCGCAGCCTCGGCCTGACCCTCATCCACCGAGATGATGCCCGCCCGGACGATCTCCGACATGTAGGCGCCCTCGTTGGTGGCCAGGGCCAGCGATCCAGCGATGAACGGCGTCAGGAGACTGTTGATGTTGAGCGTGACGAAGCTGGGCCCGAACGGGATGCCGAGGGTGAGATGGGGGTAGAGCGCAGCGATGTTGTACCAGAAGATGATCTGGACGAAGACCGGGGTTCCTCGGAAGAACCAGATGTAGACCCAGGCGACCGATGACAGCAGCCGACTCTTCGACATCCGCATCACCGCGAGCAAGACGCCGATCACGACACCGGCCGCCATGGCCACGATGGTCAGCTCAATCGTGACGACGACGCCGTCAAGGACATGGGAGCTGAAGAGGTACTGGCCGATGACATTCCAACCGAATCGGCTGCCTGTGGCGTGAGGCTGCTCCGTCGTGGAGAACACCAGCGTATGGACCAACATGGCCACCACGACAGCCAGGACAGCCGCCATGGCCCATCGCCAAGGATGGCGAACTGGGACCGCTCGGATCGGTCCGGTTCGAGTCGCGGACCGCGGCGACGCCCCTTCAACCAGGGGGACGTCGCCGCCAGTCATCGAACTGCTGAAGATCTATGGACGGAGATCAACTGCCGGCGCCATTGATGGTGACGCCGCTGATGTTCACTGCATCAGCCTCGGTGCCCCACTTCTTCATGATGGCGCCATAGGTACCGTTAGCGATCAGACTCTTGATGGCAGCCTGGACCGCCTGCGTCATCGTCGTACCCTTCGGGAGGGCCACGCCATAGGGCGCCTGGTTGAACACCGGGCCTGACTGCTCAAAGGTCCCACCCGACTGCACCACGATGTAGCCGACGACCGGGGAGTCGGCGAAGCCGACTTCCGCACGACCCGAGGACACTGCGAGGTTCGCACTGTTCTGATCGGAGAATGACAGGACCTTGACGGCCGCCTTCCCATGCTTCGTGCATTTGGCCGAGGCGTCCTTCGACTCGGTCTCCTGGATGGTGCCGGCCTCGACGGCCACTGAGTGGCCACAGAGCGCCTCATCTGCGGTGAACGACTTCTTGGCGCCCGCCTTGACGTAGAAGGCCTCACCGGCATTGAAGTAGTTCACGAAGTCCACCACCTTCTCACGAGCAGGCGTGTCGGTGAACGACGAGAGACCCACGTCGTACTTGTTCGCCTGCAAACCCGGGATGATGGCGTCGAAGGTGACATTCTTCTGGTCCGCGGCCAGCCCGAGAGCCTGGGCGATGGCCGTACCGAGGTCGGCATCCATGCCGATGATCGTCGACGATCCGGGGGCGAGGAACTCGTCTGGCGGATACGAGGCGTCCATGGCGAAGGTCAGCCGCCCACTCGAGGCGATGGCTGCGGGGACCAAGGCAGCCGCCGCAGCATCCTTCTTGGCTGGTGGAATCTTCGAGGTCGGCGCCGAGGGGGCCTTGGTGGTCGACGAATTCGACGAACCACCTGACGAACAGGCGGCGGAAAGTAACGCAACACTCGCTACAGCAAGTACTGCAGCTCTGGTGCCCATGGACGGACGGGAACGGGACATGGCTCCTCCTCTACGTTGATAGATCTCGCGCCGTCAGTCTGGCACGCTGGCTCATCGAGATAAAACGATGCCTCTCAGCCTGTGCTCAGTGGATCGTGATCGATGCCCCCTCGGGCCGCTCTGCTCGGCTTGGGAGGAAACGGAACGAGACCAGCGCCCCGAGCACCGCCACGCCAGCGGCAACGAGGCACGCCACCTCGAGGCCCGAGGAGAATGCCTGGTCCACCGTCGACCGGATCGTCGGCTGCACGCCAGCTGGAGCATGCCGGACCACGCCGAGCGCCGCAGCGATGGACTGGCCCGCTGCGCTCTTCGCCTCGGCGGGAATTGGGAGGCCGTGCAATGCGCTGGCGATCTTGGGTGCGTAGCTCGAGGCAAAGACTGAGCCGATGACCGCCACGCCGAGCGTGCCTCCGAGCTCGCGGGTGGTGTTGTTCACGGCTGCCCCTGCACCCATCTGCTCAGGGGTCAAAGCGCTCATGACCGCTTCGGTGGCGGGAGCAGTGTTGAACGACAGACCCAGCGCCAAGCACACCATCGAGAGCAGGATCCATCCGAAATACGGAGCATCCGGGGTTCCGTTCAGCGCCACGATCACCAGCCCTGCCGCCATGGAGAGGAGACCGATTCCCGACACCAGGCGAATCCCTACCTTGAGCGCCAGAATCGCTCCAATCGGGGTGAAGACCGCCGAGACGATGGCGAAGGGCAGTGTGTGCACGCCCGCTGACAAGGTCGAATAGCCCTTGACGAATTGGAAGTACTGGGTGATCAGGAAGATGAACCCGAACAGGCAGAAGAACGAGACGGCGATGGCCATGGCGCCGGCCGAGAACTTGGCAATGGCGAAGACCCTTACGTCGAGCAGGGGCTCCGGTGTCCGCAGCTCGACGAGGACGAAGGTCCCGAGGACAACGGCGGCGGCGGCGAAGCACACCAGCGTCGTCACCGACGACCATCCCCATTGCGGACCTTGGATGATGGCGAGGACCAGCAAGGTGACCCCGAATGTCGAGATGAGCACCCCGCGGGTGTCGAAGCGATGCAGATGGGGTCGGGCGATCTTCGGGATGAGCATCTGACCAAGGACCAAGGTGATCAGGACGAGCGGGATGTTGATCAGAAAGATCGAGCCGTACCAGTAGTGCTCGAGCAGTGCACCACCGGTGATGGGACCGAACGCCACCGCCAGACCGGAGGTGGCCCCCCAGATGCCGAGAGCCTTCTGCCGCTCGGAGGGGTTCGTGAACACCGACGTCAAGATCGCCAGGGTTGCCGGGAAGACGAAGGCTGCAGCTATCCCCATGAGCGCACGCGCAGCGATGAGCTGGCCGGTCGAGGTGCTCAGAGCCGCGAGGACCGAGAACACCCCGAAGAACACCAGCCCCACTTGCATCACGCCCTTGCGGCCCAGCCGGTCCCCCACTCCGCCACCCGCAAGCAGCAGCCCGGCGAAGGCCAGGCTGTAGGCGTCCACGATCCACTGCAGCTGCGTGATGGAGGCACCGAGGTCGTTGTTCAGGCTCGGAAGCGCCACGTTGACGATGGTGTTGTCGACGACCACGAGGAAGACCGACAGGCAGAGCACCGGCAGCATGAGCCAACGGCGATCGTGGTGTGGCGAGGGCGAGTCCATGGATCTCCTTTAAGAGAACAGCGTGCTACATTTATAGCATGATGTTCTATAGCAGGTGCAACTCGTGACGCTGCGCCACCGGACGGCGTCAGCCAACGTCGAGGAGAACATTCTCGAGGCGGCTGCATTGCTCCTCGAGCACGAGGGTCCCGGTGCACTCTCGATTCGCCATCTCTGCGCCACCGCGGAGGTCGCCCCCATGAGCATCTACAACCACTTCTCCTCGAAGTCCGGTGTCGTCGACGCCCTGTTCCGTAGGGGGTTCGACCGGCTCTACGACGCCCTCGAGACAGCCCACCGCCTCAGCGATGACGAAGCAGCACTGCGAGCCGGGCTCGTGATCTACCGCGCCCTGGCCCTCGACCGTCCGGCCACCTATCAACTCATGATGATGCGGTCGATCCCCGGCCACGAGCCGAGCGAACGGGCCATGACGAGCGCCGAGCAGGCCTTCGCTCAACTCGTCCGCGCCGTTCAGCGGATGATGGACTCTGGTCGATTCGCCCCAGGAGACCCCCGAGAGATCGCCCAGCGCATCTGGGCCGCCTGTCATGGCTGGATCTCGCTCGAGCTCTTCAACATCGGCTTCAGTGACGATGCCTCAGTGGGCTATGACGGCCTTGTCGACCTGCTGATCGCCGGTCTTCACCCGACGCGCTAGCCGTCGAGGGCCGAGCCGATCGCCGGCCATCGGCCCGGCCGTCCGGGTTCGAGGAGCAGATCGGTCATCGTGCGCTCGAGATGCTCTTGTCGCCACCCGAGCATGGCCTGGGCGTAGATGAGAACCCGAGCGGGATCCTGGCTGGTGGTCCGCCATGTCTGGTCCGCACGGAGGTCGAAGAACAGCCAGGTCCCGTCGCCGAAGTGCACATACGCACCGTCCGCATCGCACACAACAGCAAGGTTCATGCGTTCGAGCCGACGGTCAAGAGGCCATCCTGGCGCCATGAAGCCGAGCACCATCGCCCGCCAGTCCCACTCCCAGTGCGCTGCGGTGCGCCACCACTTGGGTTCTTCTCCCGCGAGGAAGGCCTGGAGTGGAAGTCCGTCAACCTGGACGGGGATGTCAACGCCGAGTGCCACGGCGATCGTGGGCAGGATGTCGATGTTCTCCGTGAAGTGATCAACCCGGGTCCCGTGAGCTTGCGGGGATCGCGGATCGTGGACGATGCAACCAATGGCGTAGCTCTCCGGGAAGAATCCCAGCTTCTCTCGCAGACCATGGTCGCCGAGCTGTTCGCCATGATCGGACGTGAGGATGATCAGCGTGTCGTCCATCTGCCCCATGTGCTCGAGCTGATCGAGAACCCGCCCGACCTGGGCATCGACTTCGGAGACCATGCCGAAGTACTGGGTGCGCATGTGGCGACGCTCGGCCTCGGTGGCAGGAGCCGCACAGACATCGAGGCCCATCGTCAGCTCGTGGAGATGATGGCGGTCCGCTTCTGGGGCCGGCGCCAGTGAGTCTCCAACGTCTGCGGGGTCGTACATCGTGGCGTACTCACCGGCTGCCGCATAGGGAGGATGCGGACGCAGGTGGCTGAGGTGAGCGAACCATGGGGCATCCTGGCGCTCGTGCCACGCGAGAAACGCATCGGTCACGAAGGTACTGAGCGAGTGGATCGACGGGCGATCAGGCTCAGCTGCCAACGCCGCGATGTAGTTCGGGAAGGTCCCGTACCCGAGCTCCTCGAGCCAGGCTAGCCACGGCGCTTGGGAGTCGGGCATCCACAGCCCAAGGTCGAAACCCGGCAGGACACCCGAATAATCCTCGAGCCGAGGATCGTCGGGGCCGGTCGCCATTCGCGGATCGAGGCCCTGGTCGGTGTACCCGAAGAGCACCGGCGTCATCCCCGCCCGGCGGGCAAGTCGGGCCACATTGTCGAAGCGATCATCGAGCGGCGTGCCATTGCCCACCACCCGGTGGTTTGCCTGGTACATCCCGGTGTAGAGCGATGCCCGGCCTGGCGCACAGGGAGCGGCCTGGGCGAAGTGTCGCGCGAAGTGCACGCCCGATGCCCGCAGCCGGTCGAGCGCGGGAGTGGCCACCAGGGCGTGGTCCACCATGTCGGCTCGGAACTGGTCGAGTGTGATGAGTAGCACGTTCATGTGTTGGTCCTCTCCATCGTGGACCGCATCGCTGCGGCGAATCGGTCGATCGCCGCGCGGACCTCAGCCGAGAGCCCGCCCATGCGAAGAAATCCGTGGGTCAGTGCTCCCTCATCGAACAGATCGACCGTCACCCCTGCCCCCTCGAGCATGCCAGCCAGAGCCAAGCCCTCATCGTGGAGGATGTCGTATCCCGCGATCGACAGCACGGTCGGCGGAACTCCCGCCACCTCAGGGGTGAGCAAGGGCGACACCCGGGGATCTGATCGGTCGTGACCCTCCGGCAGGAGCCGCTCGAAGAAGAAGTCCATGTCCTCGGTGGTGAGGCCCCACCCTCCGTCGAATGCCTTCCGAGATTCCGACATGATGTTGGGACCAAGGGACGGATAACACAGCGCCAGGCACGCCAGACCGTCACCGTCGTACAAGGCGGCAACGAGCGCCAGTGTGGCTCCGGCCGAGTCGCCCCCCACTCCAATGGCCGGCGCTCCGAGCTGCCCCGCGTGCTGCACCGCCCAGCGGACCACCGTCGAGACATCATCGTGACCAGCAGGGAAGGGGTGCTCCGGGGCCAATCGGTAGTCGACGGCCAATAGTCGCAGGCGGGCGGCACTGGCCAGGCGACGACAGGCGTGATCGTGGCTGGTCAATCCGCCGAGGACCCATCCTCCGCCATGTGCCCAGACCACGATGCCCGACCCCTCGCAGCCGAGAGGCGTGTAGAGGTGGGCATGGATGGCTCCGGCCGGGCCGGGGATCACCATCTCCATCAGCGCCACGTCGTCGGGAGGGGTGGGATCGAGCAGCCCGGCGGCGGCGGCGTAGTTCGATCTGGCCGTCTCGACAGGGATCGAGTGGAGCGACGGTGCAGGATGGGCCCGCTGCCACACGATGGCCAACTCGAGCTCGGGATCGATCACCACACCTCCTCTCCGGCTCGACACTAGGTTCGGAATTCGAGCAGTGCGATCATCAGCCCGGCTGAGCGCGAGACTGAGCGCCATCATGAAGCTCCTTGATTCACCGGCAGTCCAACCCGGCCTCGATCTCAGCGTCGTTCCGAGCCTCGACGATGGTGCCACCACCCACGTGGTTCTGGCCACCAATGGCACCACCCATCCGCTCCGCCTCGGACGGGTCGTGGTCCGGACCGATCTCGTGGTCACCGAGTTCGTCGAGCACGGCTACCAATCGTGGTCCACCGTGCGACCGACAACCCCATCGGACAATCGCTCCGTTCGGGCTCAAGCCCCTCGGTGGTTCCGCAACCAGATGCTCGCTGACGGCGAGTCGGCCGGGCGCGCCCTTTGTGCTGACACCGTCCTCGTCCACTCCGGCGGCCTGATGGCGACGACATGGCTCGACGGCCCTCCACTGACGATGCTCGTCACTCTCGATGGCGGAGTGGCAATCTCGATGGATCTTGACGGGATCGTCCTTGAGCCGGGACAGACTCGTCACGTGGCTCGCCTGCGCTCGGTCGAGGGACCTGCGGGGCCGCTGCTCTCAGAATGGGCTGCGTTGACCGGCATCGAGGCCGCTGCCCGCACTCGGTCCGACCCTCCCTTCGGGTGGTGCAGCTGGTACCAATACTTCACGGAGGTCACGGCGGACGATGTGGTCGCCAACCTGAGACTGGCCACCGAGCACGAACTTGGCCTCGTCCAGATCGATGACGGCTGGCAGCGATCGATCGGCGAGTGGTCGGGCACCAGCGAGCGCTTCGGCATGCCCATCGGAGACCTCGCCGACCAAATCCGCCAGCAAGGCCTCTCGGCGGGAATTTGGACGGCCCCGTTCCTCGCCGTCGAAGGCTCACCGCTGGCCACCGCCAACCCCTCGTGGCTGGTGACCAACGAGGCCGGCCGGCCACGCACCGCATTGCACCACGGTGGATGGGGAGGTCGGGTCTACGCCCTCGATCTCAGCCAAGCCTCGGTGATCGAGCACCTCGCTGCCCAGTTCACCGATCTCGCCGAGATGGGGTTCGATTACTTCAAGATCGACTTCCTCCATGCCGGGATGGTCCCGGGTCAGCGACGGGGTTCGGATGGTCGCACCCGGACCGAGTGCTTCACCGATGCCCTCTCGGCGATCCGAGGGGCCATCGGGGACACCGCGTACCTCCTCGGCTGCGGCAGCCCCCTCGCTCCTGCTGTCGGCCTCGTCGATGGCATGCGGCTCTCGGAGGACGTCGCCCCCCACTGGGGGCCTGGTGATCACTTTCCCGGCTGGAGCGAGTCGAGCGTCGGCACCGCCAACGCCATCGAGGCCTCGGTTCGCCGGGCTCCGCTCCATCGTCGGTGGTATGCCGGCGACCCGGACTGCGTCCTGCTCCGGCCATCGGACACCGATCTCACCGACACCGAGCGCCACAGCTTGGTTGCCACGGTCGCAGGTACCGGCGGCTTCACCGTGCTCTCCGACGACCTCCGCCGCTACGGTGCCGCCGAATGGGATCTCGTCGAGGCACTTCGCGCAGCCCAACCCGTGGTCGACGAGGCCGTCGATCTCGCCGATCCGCTGGCCACGAGCCACCTCGAGCTCATCGGTCCGGCCCACCACCTTGTCGTCGACCTCGATCGCAGGGCCGCCTCCGTCGAGGGGCCCGACATCCCAGCCCTCCTCACGAGGCACCCATGAACTTGGCCGACCTGCTGACCGATCAGATCGGCACCGGCCGAGCCGACGCACCCGCGCTCATCCATGATGCCCAGACGTGGACCTTCGCTGATCTGATCGACCGAGCCGGGGCGATCGCCTCGGCCTTGACCGCTGGACTTGCGCCGGGCCATCGCGTCGCCGTGCTCGGCGAGAACCACCCTGACACCGTCGCTGCCTACTACGGAGTGCCATCGAGCGGCCATGTTCTGACCTTCTTGAACCATCGCCTGTCCGACGGCGAGATCCTCGAACAGCTTGACCGCTCTGCGAGCGGGGCCCTGTTGGCCAGCCAGGCTCAAGCGGAGCGCATGGCGCCGCTCTTCGACGACCGCCCGGTGATCATCTTCGGCACCGAGCTCCCCCCCGCCCCCCTTGCATCGGTCGCTCAGAGCGCTGATCCCGCGTGGCTGCTGTTCACCTCGGGCACAACCGGGACGCCGAAAGGGGCACTCCTCAGCCACGGATCCCTCCTCGCGGCGATCCACTCGTCCTCGGTGGCGAGACCAATCCCCGAGGATGATGTCTTCGCCTTCCCGTTTCCCCTCTGCCATGTCGCCGGCTACAACGTGCTGCGAACCCATGCACGAGGTCGCCCGGTGGTCCTGCTCGACCGCTTCGACCCTTCGATGCTCGTCGCCTGCATTGCCGAGCACTCGGTCACCTCGGTCAGCCTTGCCGCCACCATGCTGGCCAGCCTGCTCGATCTGCTCGAGACCAACCCTCAGGCCCTCCGCGACGTCGCCACACTGCGCACCATCTCCTATGGAGCCTCACCGATGCCCGTCGAACTGCTGCGTCGGTGTGATCAGTTGCTCACGGTCGATCTCTCGCAGGGGTTCGGCATGACTGAGCTGTCGGGAAACGCCATCTTTCTCGATGCCAACGCACATCGGCGAGGGTTTCGCAACGATGCGACCATCCTCGCCGCCGCCGGAAGTCCAGGCCCAGGGGTAGCGATGCGGCTCGTCGGTTCCGACGACGCCGACATCGACCCAGGCGAGATAGGAGAGATCTGCATCGCCGGGCCACAGGTCATGCTCGGCTACCTCGACGACGACGATGCCACCGCTGCGGCACTGCGAGGCGGATGGATGCACACCGGCGACCTTGGTCGGCTTCGCCCCGACGGCCTCATCGAGGTGGTCGACCGACTCAAGGACATGATCGTGACCGGGGGCGAGAACGTCGCTTCGCTTGAGGTCGAGCGAGCCATCCTCGCCACCTGCCCCGAGGTCGTCGAGGTGGCCGTGGTCGGAGTCCCCGACCCTCGGTGGGGAGAGAACGTCTGCGCCTGCGTGATCCTGGGTCCAGGATCGACGCTCGGCATCGACGACATCACCCGACGCCTCGACGGCAGATTGGCGCGATTCAAGACTCCTCGCCACCTCGTCGTCCGCGATGAGCTCCCACTCACCCACTCGGGCAAAGTCGCCAAGGCGATGCTTCGGCATCAGCTGGCTGCTGAGCCCGATCTGCTCGGGCCTCGCCGCTCCTCAGCGGGCTAGGACCAGCCCGCAGCCACCGACGCTCCGAGTCGATCGATGAGCGGCCGCAGGATCATGGTGTAGGTGTCGGACATGGCCACCTCGCGGTGCTCCACATGCGCCTCCTGCCGCTCGGGATCGTTGACCACAGCACTGAAGGCTGCCCGGCTTGGGAAGGCATTGAAGCGCACCTGATCCCATCGCCGACCATCGCCGACCGGTGTGCCCTCGACCTCGAAGAAGCCTTCGATCCGGACCCCCTGAGCGAAGCCGATCTTGGCCGCTTTGGACGAGTACATGTTGAAGTCGGCGGCACCCGATCCCCCGCCTGCGAGTTGGACGACGTGGCACACGATGATGGCGGGATCTTCGGGAGTCGAGGGGTTCGGTGCCGTGCTGAACGAAGCCCGAGGGAAGTCCGGAGGAGGAATGGGAAGATCCATCGGCGTGCAGCACATGATGATGGTCCGCTCCATGCCAGCCGCCTTGTGGGCATGACGGTCGAGGTAGTCGGGACGCTCCTGCATGGCAAGGAAGGCCTGTCGTGAGGGATAGTTGACGACGGCGACCGCATCCCAGTCTTGGCCGTCGCCGAGCAGCGTCGCCTCGACCTCGGCATAGAGCACCAGGGATGCGCCAAGCTCACGGAAGATCTCGAACGGGGCGTAGAGCGCATCGGCCTCGGCACCGGTGATCGTGGACTCCCGGCCGTCCTCGTAGACCGCCACATCGCGGTACTTCATCAGGTTGACCATCCAGACCGGGCCATCAAGCTCCGGAGCGATCTCTGCGAGCTTCGCTGCGTACTCCTCATCGACATTGCCGTAGGTGATCGTCTCGCTCAGCTTGTCTGCCATGTGCACCTCACCCCTGGAGCGACCGACGATCGACCGACTCTTTACACTCCAAGTGACAATACATTGGCTTCGCGCCTGCTACCACCGGTTCCGCCGCTCGGACGTCAGCGTCGTTGCGAGCACCACCCCTGCTCGCACCTGGGGCCGAGCGACGATGACCCGCTGGCAATCGATCGATCACGGCGCGGTCCTCTGGCATCGCGAACTCTCCGGGGTAGCGTGAGGTCCACGTCGCTCCCCCGGAGAATCCATGACCTCGACAACGAGCAGCAAACTCGGCACCTCACCACCGCACGCCGGCGTCACCCTGGTGGCCCTGATCCTCGTGGCGACGGTGGCGAACCTGAACCTCTCGGTGGCCAACGTGGCGCTACCGGACATCGGTGTGGCCTTCAAGGCCTCGCAGTCATCCCTCAACCTCGTTGCTGTCGGATTCTCCCTCGGACTCGCCGGCACCGTGCTCTACCTCGGAGCCCTGGGCGACCGCTACGGCCGATCGATGATGCTGCTGATCGGCACAGCGCTCGCCGTCCCCACCTCGATCGCTGCCGCCTGGTCAGGCAGTGTCGAAATGCTGATCGTGGCTCGGGTCCTCGGAGGCATCGCTGCAGGCATGGCCTACCCCACCACTCTGGCCTTGATCACGGCCCTCTGGAGCGGACCCGGCCGCGTTCGGGCCATCGCCGCATGGTCGGCCATCGGTGCCTCCCTGGCTGCCATCGGTCCCCTGCTCGCAGGAGCCTGCCTCAATGCCTTCTGGTGGGGGTCGTGCTTCTTGATCAGCATCCCGTTGGCCGTGGTGGCATTCGTCTTGGCGCTGCGATTCGTCCCGAGCCACGTCAACGAGTCCACCAAGCCCGTGGACCACCTCGGCGGAGGCATCTCGATCATCGCCGTGATGGCCGTCGTGCTGGCCATCAATCTGGCGCCCAGCCCCGGGCAAGGGCGACTCGCGCTGATCACCGCCATCGTGGCCATCGCTGCCCTGGCTGCCTTCTTCGCCCGCCAGCGTCACGTTGCGGAGCCCCTCTTCGATCTCACCGTCGCTCGGCGACGGATCTTCTGGGTCGCCGCGACTGGTGGATTGATCGTCTTCGGCACCCTCATGGCAGCGATCTTCCTTGGAGAGCAGTACCTCCAGAATGTGCTCGGCTACTCGACCCTCAAGGCTGGTTCCGCCGGCCTGCCAGCAGCGGGCGCCATGCTCATCGCTGCACCAATGTCCGCTCGCATGATCGAACGATTCGGCTCGCGGACCACGTTGCTGAGTGGCTACGCCTTCTGCTTGGCTGCCTTCGTCATGATGCTGGTCACCTGGACCGAGACCTCAGGCTTCCTCGTCGTGGCCATCGCCTTCTGTCTGGCCGGGATCGGCGTCGGTCTGGCCGGCACGCCCGCGTCGCACTCGCTCACTGGTTCGGTGCCGGTCCGCAGGGCCGGGATGGCTTCGGGGACCTCTGATCTCCAACGCGACCTCGGTGGATCAATCATGCAGTCGATCCTCGGGGCGATCCTGACCGCCGGCTATGCGGCAGCGGTGGCCACCCGGTTGGCAAGCTCACCTACGAAGGTCTCGAACGCCGTGGCCAGCGAGCTCCAGCGCTCCTTTGCGTCGGCCGCAGTGGTGTCGAAGCAGTTCCCTGACTACGCCAGCTCGATCATCGATGGGGCGAAGGCCTCGTTCCTCCAAGGGGCCAACTGGGCCTATGCCATTGGATGTCTCACCATCGTGATCGGCGGCATCGTGATCGCCACCTGCTTCCCCGGCCGCGACGAGGAGCGTCGCTTGTTGGCCTCCTATGCCGCCGAGGATGCCCCGGCGGCCTGACCACTCAGCCTGCGACCCGCTCGGGTGTCGGTTCGTTGCTCGCCTCAGGGTGATCCTCTGGATCCACGTTGAGTCGAGGCACGACACGGTCGAGCCAGGGTGGGAACCACCAGTTCGACCGACCCAACAACTGCATGGCTGCCGGGACGATCGCCATCCGGATCAGCAGGGCATCGACGAAGATCCCCGCCGCCAGACCGAGCCCGAACTCCTTGATGACCTGCACCCCTCCGAGAATGAACGACCCGAAGACCAAGATCATGATGAGCGCAGCGGCCGAGATGGTCTTGCCCGTCGCCGCCAGACCATTGCGGACCGCCAGGCGATTGTCCCCAGTGCGCAGGTACTCCTCGTGGATGCGAGAGAGCAGGAACACCTCGTAGTCCATCGAGAGTCCGAAGAGGATCGCGAACATCATCACCGGCAAGAAGGCCTCGATGGGGCCAGGTCGGGTGACGCCGATGATCGAGCCCATCGAGCCGTGTTGGAACACCGCGGTCAGCACGCCGAAGGCCGCTCCAATCGACAGCAGGTTCATGATCGCTGCAGTCAGCGGGATCACGATCGAGCGGAACACCATGACCAGCAAGAGGAACGACAAGAGGACCACGAGGCCGATGAACAGCGGGAGCTTCTCCCCAAGGACGTGGGCGAAGTCGGCGAAGATCGCCGTGAACCCTCCCACAAGCACCGTCGTTCCCGACCCGGCGAGCAGCGTTGGCATCGTCACCGTCCGCAATCGAGTCAGCAGCTCGGAGGTGGCCTGCGCCTGGGGGGAGGTCGTCGGATAGACGAGAGCGAGGTCGACGGTTCGGCCGCCCGAGATTGGCGTCGGAATGGTCGGCGAGACCGCCGCCACACCCGGCGTCGTCGCCACCTTGGCGAAGGCTGCGACGACCTTCTCCTGCTGGGCTGGAGTCCTCGTCACCGCCACCAACTGGAGTGGTCCGTTGAAGCCCGGACCGAAGCCGGTGGCGAGGAGGTCGTAGGCCTCCCGCGTGGTGGAGCCCTTCGGGTCGTTCCCGGCATCGGAACTCCCCAAGCGCATCGAGAAGAACGGGAGGGCGATGAGCAGCACCAGAACCAGTGCCACCAGTGCCGGGACCACAGGACGGCGCTGAACCTCATCGGCCCATCGTGGCCAGAAGCCCGTCGTGCCGGCACCGATCACGCGGGGTCCTTGCTCCGCCAGCGATCGACGCTGCTTCGCGCTCATCACTCTCGGCCCGATGAATCCGAGCAGGGCTGGCA
>Ga0209499_1001623_pt1:0-7500 | contig 15242 bp, 7 predicted proteins | sample C_130208_EF_Meta_FD_187306 | JGI IMG/M metagenome (GOLD analysis project Ga0209499, IMG submission 187306) | Freshwater microbial communities from Lake Croche, Canada to study carbon cycling - C_130208_EF_MetaG (SPAdes) (version 2) | ecosystem: Environmental > Aquatic > Freshwater > Lake...
ATTCTATCAAAGGCTGAAAGTGATCTTCGACCAACCGATCCGGCCGGACCTCGCGATCAAGAATGTAGCTCAGGCGACCTATATTTTGGCGCTGTTCTGTTGGCCCGTGGCCCTGTTCCTATCGAGCCGATTTGCCAAGGGGCTCAGCCAATGGATGATCGGGACCCTCTTCATCGGTCTTGTCGGTGCCGCCGTGCAGATGAGTGCTGATGCCGCCTTGGCGGGACTAGCGGTGGGTCTCGTTGCCTATAGTGCGGTCGCCATGACCGGGCGACTTGGGGTTCTGCTCCTTGTTGCTGCAACGACGCTCTACTGGGTGGCAACCCCGCTTTTGGTGCTCTTGGCGGTCGATCACGGCCTGTTCCTTCGCGCTCAAGCCTTGCTGGGGGCGTCGTGGGATGCGCGCCTGAATATCTGGAGCTTTGCCACCGCGCGGATCATGGAGCACCCGCTTCTGGGTTGGGGTCTGGACGCCAGTCGAACCTTCGGCAATTCTATCCCCTTGCACACACATGATGGGGCCCTGCAGGTCTGGCTAGAACTGGGAGCTGTGGGGGCGCTTTTGATGGCCACGGCTTGGCTCTTTTTGCTTAAGGCGATCTATGATCTGGTCGAGGTTGATCGGCGTCTCGCGGCTGTCGCGGCGGCCAGCGCCTGTGCCTATCTGATGATCGGCGCGGTCAGTTTTGGCGTCTGGCAAGAATGGTGGCTGGCCCTTGGAGCCTTAGCCTTCGCCGTGATTGTTGCCCTCAAGCGCGCACGGCCTGACGCTCAAAACCTGTGGTTAGAGCCCACCCTTTAAGGCTTACTTCGCTTTCTTGTGGCAAGTTTTTGCCTTAGCGCTGGCGCTGGTCTATAAGCCCAGCCTTGTCATTTTCGAGTATTTGCCATGACCGACCGTTGGACTCCCCCGTCTTGGAGACAAAAGCCCGCTAAGCACGTGCCCACCGACTATCCGGATGGTGCCGCGCTGGAGCGTGTCGAGCAGACCTTGCGCTCGATGCCGCCGCTGGTCTTTGCCGGTGAGGCCCGTCGTTTGAAGTCCTTGCTCGGCGATGTAGCCGAGGGCAAGGCGTTCCTGCTTCAGGGCGGTGACTGCGCTGAAAGCTTCAAAGAGTTCCACGCGGACAATATCCGAGACACCTTCCGTCTGATCTTGCAGATGGCCGTGGTCCTGACCTTTGCCGGTGGTAAGCCGGTCGTGAAGGTGGGCCGGATTGCCGGTCAGTTCGCCAAGCCGCGCTCTGAGCCCATCGAGACCATTGATGGCGTCACCCTGCCGTCCTATCGCGGCGACATCATCAACGGCATGGACTTTGAGCCTGAGCAGCGTGCGCCTGATCCTGAGCGCCTGCTCAAGGCCTATGGCCAGTCGGCAGCCACTCTGAACCTGCTGCGCGCCTTTGCGGGCGGCGGCTATGCCGATCTTTACAATATCCACCGCTGGACCCTCGGTTTCGTGGCCGATAGCCCGCAAGGTGCGCGTTACAACGAGCTGTCAGAGAAGATCTCCGAGTCCCTCGCCTTTATGAGCGCGATTGGCATCACGCCTGAATCGCAGCCAGACCTGCGCCGGGTAGAGTTCTTCACCAGCCATGAGGCCCTGCTCTTGGGCTTCGAAGAGGCCATGACCCGCGTCGATTCCACTTCGGGCGACTGGTACGACACCTCGGCCCACATGCTGTGGATCGGTGAGCGCACGCGTCAGCTCGATGGCGCGCACATCGAATATATGCGCGGCATCAAGAACCCTATCGGCATCAAGTGCGGCCCGACCATGGAGCCGGACGATCTGCTGCGCCTGATCGATGTGCTGAACCCGCATAATGAGGCTGGCCGTCTGACCCTGATTGGCCGCTTTGGCTCGGACAAGATCGCTGATCGCCTGCCGCGCCTGATGGCCGCGACCAAGAAGGCCGGACGGTCTGTGGTCTGGTCGACTGATCCGATGCACGGCAACACCTTGAAGGCCTCCAATGGCTACAAGACCCGTCCCTTCGACCGGGTCCTGAGCGAGGTGCGCAGCTTCATTGAGGTGGCGCAGGCTGAAGGGGTTCACCCCGGCGGCGTCCATTTGGAAATGACCGGTCAGAACGTCACCGAGTGTATCGGCGGCGCGCGGGCCCTGTCAGAGGACGAACTGTCCCATCGCTATCACACCCACTGCGATCCCCGCCTCAATGCCGATCAGGCCTTGGAACTATCGTTCCTTGTGGCTGAAAAGCTAAAGAGCGCCCGCATGGCTGACGCTCTGGCAAAGGCCGCAGGCTAGGACGGATCGGGAAGCGTCGCCTTCAGCCTTTTCCCGGCTGAGGCGCGCGGGCCCTTGGCCTCGTGCAGGGTTCCGGCCACGCCGAGGCCCCAGGCGGGCATGTTGTTATAGACATTCTCATATTGGCCGGGCGATATCAGATAGGTCTCGTGCCAGATGCCGACATCGCCGTCTGACCCGACGCTCTTGTTGAAGGCTTGCCAGGCGGGCAGGTGAGCCCTGTCCTTATCCTTGGCATAGGCCTCAAGGTCTTCGAAGCTGCGCCAATATTGCGTGACCACGATATTGGGGAAGGCGAACAGGGTTTGGGCGTGAAGCATACCAAGCTCTGGGTTCTTATAGAGCTCGATGATCATGCGGGGCATGGCGGTGGCGACCGGCCACCACTTCCAGACCTTCCACCATCTGTTGACCCTCATACCGATCAGGAACAGCACAAAGCTGCCGTCGGCTTCTGCGGCCATGCGTTGTTTGATGATTTGAGCCATGGGGGCATCTCCTGAGGTCCCCCAATTTTTACGTCTATTCTAAAGGACGTCAATCGGCTGTTGATCAGGCGACGTGGCGGCCATTGTCCGTGACCAGAGCCGGAAAGGCCGCTGGGCGGTAGGTGGTGCGGTCAGCGTGGGACAGGGTTAGGCCACCGATGCGGATATCATCGCCCTCGAACTGCGCGGTGAGCGGCTGGAGCAGGCCTAGGAAGCGATCACTCAGGCCGGACGGGCCGGTGAGGGGCGCAAGCATCAACTGATAGTGCCGTTCTGACCCCTTTTGGGTCTGTCCTTGAGCCGAGAGGACGCAAGGCTCGACCTGAACGCGGCTATTCTCAATCAGACCCGAAATGATCGCGTGGCTATCTCGATCAAAGAGATCGAGGAGGTTTCGCCCATGGGGGGATCGACCGAGGGTGAGATCGACAAAGCCACCGGCCAAACGGATCGGATATTCCCCCTTGACTTGGCGTCCGACGATCAAGATCTGGGGCAGGACAGCCAAGAAATCACCGGGATAGATCGAAGCCCGCAGTGGTGCCTTGAATCCAACCTTCTTGTCTGACCAGTAGCCGATCAGTTCGGTGATGTTCTTATGGTGTTGCATAGCCCGCTTTCCGTCACGTGGCGGGACAATGAAGTTCCGCATGAGGCTTGCAGGCGCGTTCCGTGCCAGCGCGATCTGTCCCGTTTTGGATCAGTCGGCAGGCTAGGGATCGAGGCGGCTGTTCCGGCGCGCCTCGATCCCGTTTGCTTTGGTCTGTCTTAGTTGACCTTTTCCGGCACAACCTGAAGGCGCCAAGCCTTGTCAGAGGTCAGATAGGCCTTGGCCAGCTTTTGAATATCGGCAGGCGTGATCTTGGCAATCTGGGCCAAGCGCGAGCGTTCTGCCGGCAGGCTATAGCCATCGGTTTGAGCGCCGGACAGGACGCCGACCCAATAGGCGTTGCTCTGACGATCCTTTTCAATGGCTTCGAGCTTCGGCTTTTTGGCCCGGTCGAGCTCGTCTTGGCTGATGGGCTTGTCGCGAAGGTCAGCGGCGATCTTATCCAGATCGGCAAAGAAGCCCGCCAGACGCTCGGGCGGTGTTTCCACGCCCGCCGAGACATAGCCATAGCCTGGATAGACCTCAGAGCTTTCAGAGTCCGTCCAAGGCGAATAGGTCGCGCCCTGCTTTTCGCGGAACTCATCTGTCATCCGTAGGTTCAACACCTCACTCAGCAGTTCGAAGGTGCGCGCCTCCTGCATATTGCTGCCAAAATCGTGGGTCGGCCAGGCGACAAAGCCGATGGCCTGATCGGGCCTGCCCTTGTGGGTCAAGAGAACCGGCTTTTCCGTTGCCTTGGGGAAGCTCACGACCTTGCCATCGGCAGGGATCGCCTGATCTGGGCGAGCCGGTAGGGCGCCGAAGGTCGCCGCTACGGCTTCAATCGCGCGATCCACCGTGATGTCGCCGATCACGACAATCTCGATCGGGCCTTGGGTCAAGTCGGGCTCGACCATCGCCCTAAAGTCTTCGGGTTTGACGTTGTTGATCTCGTCATTGGTCGGGAAGGCCCATCGGCGGTCGTTGTTGTACAAAAGGCGGCGCAGGTTGCGAGACATGATCCCGCCAGGCGTTGCGTCCAACTGGGCATTGGCCGAGCTATAGATGCTCTTGGCGCGGCGCACGCCCAAGGTCCGCCAGCCGGGCTCTTTGATATAGGCGGCGAGTAGCTGAAGCTGAGTATCAAGGTCTTGCGGCCGGGTGATACCGTCCATGATCGCGGCATCATCGCCAAGCGCGAGGCCTGCGCTATAGATCTTGCCGGTGAACAGCTTTTCCAGCTGCTCGTTGGTAATGTCGCTCAGGCCGCCCTCGGTGAAGGCCCAACCCGGCATCCAGCCGAGCCCGTCCTTGTCCTTTGGCAGGTCAAGCTTGCCATTGCCCATCCGAACACGAATGCGGATCTGATCCTGCGTGAACTTGGTCTGCTTTACCGTCAGGCGAAGCCCGTTGTTAAAGCGCAGGAACACTGTGTCCAGATCGGCAATCTCCTGCCGATCCACGACCTGACCCGGCGTGCCGAACTTGTCGTGGGTCCAGGTCACGGCCTCTTGCACAGTGGGTGCTGTGAGGGGGACAGCATCGGCTTCCTTGAAGGCCTCGATCACAGCCTTTTCACCACCCTTGATTTCGGTCGGAGAGGCGACGAGGATCAGGGGCCCCACGCCACTGAAGGCTTGGCGCACGTGGGTGGAGACGGTGTCAGCCTTGAGGCCCTTTACGGCCTGTTCAAACAGATCAAGGTCCTGCTGAGGGCTGGTGACCACCTTGCGATCATCGACCGAGCCAATCAGGCCGTTGGCGAGGGAAGTTGTGCGGCGGGTCTTGGCCTGCGCGACCTTTGCGGTCAGATCGGCGCGGGTCTCGGTGATTTCTCGGTCTAACTCGTCTTGCATGACGCCAAATTTCAGGACGCGGCGCAGTTCGACATAGGCCGAGGTCATGCCCGGCTTCCAGTTTTCCGGCTGAAGGTTGGCATAGAGCGTCGCGCCCTTTGCAGAATGAACCTCATCGGAATATTCGGTGCCAGCGGCGATAAAGGCTGGAACGGCACTGCGGGCCATGCCCTCAAGACGGCGATTGACGACTGCGAAACCCAGGGCGTCTATCAATTCGTTCTGGCGTCGGCTGACGCTATCGGCACTTGTGTCTGCGGGCTTGCGCCAGCTCATCTGAAGCGCGTTAGGCGTGCCCGCTTGAACGACGACCATCGCCTCGGGATCGCGCTTTTTGGGCTGTCCAAGCTTCGGCTCAGGTCCGGCCTTGCCAGCCGCCTTCCAGTCGCCGAACTGCGCCTTGATCTTGGCTTCCATCTTGTCCTGATCGAAATCGCCGGTGATCACCAGAACGGCACGCTCTGGGCGATAATATTTGCCGTAGAAGTCCGCGATCAGGTCGCGCGATGCGGTCTTCAAGACATCGACATGGCCGATGGGCAGCCGCTTTGAAGCCAGCTGACCGTCCATGAAGAAACCAATGCTCTTTTTGAACACCTGATAGCCTGGGCTGTCGCGGGTGCGCTCTTCGGACAGGACCACCCCGCGCTCCCGATCCACAGCGGCTTGGCTGATGGTCAGTTCGCTGGCGGTTTCGCGCATCAGCTTGAGGCTAATATCGACGGTCTCATCGTCGGTCTTGGGCAGATCCAGCTTATAGACCGTCTCGGTCCAGGAGGTGGAGGCGTTGGTGTCGGCTCCGAAGGCCAGACCATGACGTTCTAGGATCTTGACCATCTCGCCTTCGGGCACATTGCGCGAACCATTAAAGGCCATGTGCTCAAGGAAGTGCGCCAGACCCTGCTGTTCATCGGTCTCCATCAAGGAGCCGGCATCGAAGCGCAGGCGAATGGCGGCCTGACCGGTTGGGGTCGCGTTCTTCATCAGGGCATAGCGCATGCCGTTGGGCAGGGTGCCGAACCGAATATCCGGATCGGCGGCGACGTCGGAATAGGCTTGAGGCCAGACGCCATTGCGCACCTTGATCGCGGCGGTTGGCCGCGATGCCATCTTAGCCGGTTCGCTCTTTTGAACCTGTCCCTCTTGTGATGATTTCGAAACCGGCAGCTTTGGAAGATCAACGCTCGCGCAGGCCGTGAGGACGAGGCTGCATCCGGCCAAGAGTGCCAATTTAGAGATCCGAGTCATGTCAGAAAACCTATCCAAATGGGTGAAGAACGCCCCCTTTTACCGCGCATTGCGGCGGTTACAAGGCAGGCCTGTGGCTGGGTAGTGGCGATAGTGCCGTGGCTCTTGCTCTACCTCAAGGACTATCATTTGGCAGAAAAATGCTAACGCCGTCTGGGCCTATTCCGTAACTTCCAGACCTCTATCGGACGAGGGACTTGATTGTCGGGACGGTGCAGCCCAGACCGACATCACAGGCGCGTTCGCCCCCTATTATGACCGTGCTGCCTCGACGGAGTGGACAATTATGGATGAACCCAAACAACCCGCCATCAAGGCCCCATGGCCGGTGGTTCTGTTGGTCGTGGCCATTATGGGGGCCTATCTGGTCCAATCCACTTGGGCCGATGAGACCGCGCTGATCCTGAACTACGGGTTCGCACCGGTAATGCTCAGTGAGGGGCATTATCTGCCGCTGGTGACATCGATGTTCCTGCACGGCGGCTGGGCCCATGCCGGGATGAACGCTTTGGGAGCGATGGCCTTTGGGGCGCCGACCGCGCGGCTACTCGGTTTGGGTTATCAATCGGCGCAGGGCAGGGCGCCAATGGTCGGGGGCTTGGCCTTTTTGCTGTTCTTTTTGATCTGCGGCGTGCTCGGCAGTCTGGGCTACGGGCTTATGCATGGCCATGGTCAAGCCACCCTGATTGGGGCGTCCGGGGGCGTCGCCGGGTTGATGGGGGCAGCGTCGCGTATGATTGATCGGCCCATGGGTCTTTCGCCCTATAGAAGCCCAACCGTTATCGGCATGGCCGCAGCTTGGATCATCGTCAATCTGTTGATGGCCTTGACTGGGCTCGCCCCCGGAACCGGAGGGATGCCGATTGCGTGGGAAGCCCACCTCTTTGGCTATGCGGCGGGCCTGCTCCTGATCGGCCCGGCGGCTTGGATCATGCGTGCGCGGACCAATAACACGATTGAGTGAGGGTCATTGCGCTTGGGTTACGATTGGAGGACGCTTCCTTAGAAGACTATAAATCTCGGAGGAACGTCTATGCTCGTCTGTCA
>Ga0209499_1001634_pt1 | contig 15184 bp, 10 predicted proteins | sample C_130208_EF_Meta_FD_187306 | JGI IMG/M metagenome (GOLD analysis project Ga0209499, IMG submission 187306) | Freshwater microbial communities from Lake Croche, Canada to study carbon cycling - C_130208_EF_MetaG (SPAdes) (version 2) | ecosystem: Environmental > Aquatic > Freshwater > Lake...
AAATCAAAAATCAGTATTAAGAATAAAGATTCTTTAGCGGTTGATTTTACGATTGAAAATGATGAATTTCATCAAAAACTATTTTTAAATTTCAAAAAAGAACCTTTAGAAAAATACCAAATCTCTTTTTTGCCTGGTGCTTTGACCGATTTTTATGAAAAGCAGAATACTATATTAAAATATGCTATTGCTACTAAAAACAGTTCAGATTATGGTAATTTAAAAGTGATTTTGGAGCATGTTAAAAAATTCCCACTCATTGTGGAACTCACCGATAAAGACGGAAAAGTACTAGCAACAGAATACACCGAAAAAAACAATATAGTCGAATTTTTAGCAGTAGAACCCGCTGTTTATACCCTGAGGATTATCTATGACGATAATAAAAACGGTATTTGGGATACAGGAAGTTATATGGAAAAACGCCAAACAGAAGAAGTGATTTATTTTCCAAAAGAAATTGATGTTCGCGCCAATTGGGATGTAGAACAACCGTTTGAGCTAAAGAATTAAGATTGATGACTAACGATTTTTGATTTCAGAATTATTGAAATAAAAATTCATCTTTATCGTCTAAGAAAGGCAACTTTTTTCTAGTTTCCATGAGTTGTTTTTTGTCTAATGCCACTATAAAAACACCTTCAGACTCTTGTGGTTCTACAATATAATTTCCAAGAAAATCTACTACTTGAGAGTGACCAATATAGTCTAAACTATTATTATCCTTTCCTATTCTGTTCACGCCTATTGCATAACTCATGTTTTCAACAGCACGCGCTCTTAACAAAATATCCCATGCATTGGTACGTGGTTTAGGCCAATTAGCAACATAAAGTAATATATCATAGTCTTCAACATTTCTGGCAAAAACAGGAAATCGTAAATCATAACAAATCAGCGGGCATATTTTAAAACCTTTGTATTCAATAAGTATTTTGTCTTTTCCAGCAATATAAACCTTGTCTTCACCAGCCAAAGTAAACAGATGTCTTTTGTCATAGTGCTGGATTGCTCCATCAGGAAATACAAAGACTAATCGGTTGTAGTAATTTTTATTTTCTTCAATTACCAAACTTCCAGTAATGGCGCAGTTTTTGGCTTTTGCCAAATGTTGTAACCAAGCAATCGTCTCACCTTGCATGGTTTCGGCCACTGCTTTTGGGTTCATAGTGAAACCAGAAGAAAACATTTCGGGAAGCACAATCAAATCAACGTCTTCTATAAAACCAGTAATTTTTTGAGATAAATGACTGCGATTTTCTGTTGGATTTTCCCAAGCCAGAGAAGTTTGTAGTAGTGCTATTTTCATAGCTCGAATTTACAAAAAAAACGCATCCAAATAATGAACGCGTTTTGTATTTATAAATTTATCAAACGTTATTTTATACTTGCTTTTAAATATTCTCTATTCATGCGAGCAATATTTTCTAAAGAAATTCCTTTTGGACATTCTACTTCACAAGCACCGGTATTGGTACAGTTTCCAAAACCTTCTTCATCCATTTGGCGAACCATGTTTAAAACACGTTCTGTAGCTTCTACTTTTCCTTGTGGTAATAAAGCATATTGGGAAACTTTGGCACCAACAAATAGCATTGCAGAACCATTTTTACAAGTCGCCACACAAGCACCACAGCCTATACAAGCGGCGGCCATAAATGCCCTATCAGCATCATGTTTTGGAACAGGTGTTGCATTTGCATCTATAGTTCTTCCAGAGGTATTTACTGAGACAAATCCTCCAGCTTGCTGAATTCTATCAAAAGCAGAACGATCAACAACTAAATCTTTTACCACCGGGAAAGCTTTACTTCTCCAAGGCTCTATAAAGATAGTATCACCATCATTGAACTTACGCATGTGCAACTGACACGTTGTGGTTCCAGTATCTGGTCCGTGAGCTCTTCCGTTGATATACAAAGAACACATACCACAAATTCCTTCGCGACAATCGTGATCAAAAGCAACAGGTTCTTTTTTATCATTGATTAATTGCTCATTCAATTGGTCTAACATTTCCAAAAATGAACTTGCTGTAGAAACATTATCTAAGGTATAAGTCTCTATGTTTCCTTTTGCCTTAGCGTTTTTTTGACGCCAAATTTTAAGGGTTATATTGATGTTTTTTGCTGCACTCATGTTTTTTATTTTTAGCCAATAGCCAATAGGCAAAAGGCATTAGTAACTATTGTTTACTTGATTCTAATTTGTTTATAAAAGAATTTATCATTTTGCTTTCTTCTGTAATTTGACTCATTAATTCTGAAAATAAAATTTCATTTTTAATGAATTGTAATCTTTTGGCAACTATCAGTTGAGTCTCTAATTCAAATAAAGAACCTCTTGAGATGCTTACAAAATGAATATAACTTTGTGTTGAATTTCTTCCATAACCTTCAGCTATATTTGAAGAAATTGAAATGGAAGCTCTTTTTGCTTGGCTTGTTAAAGCATACATTTCTTCTTTCGGAAAATCTCCAACCAATTCATATAAATTAATGGCAATGTCAATTCCTTTTTGCCAAATTAGTAAATCTTTATATGATTTTACTTCACTCATAAACTATTGCCTTTTGGCTACTGCCTAATTACTTATAATTACGGGCTGCAATTTTAATAAATTCGTATTTCAATTCTTCTTTATTTAGCTCTTCTTTAGTGATGTCGTCACCCTTATATTCCCAAGCACTAACAAACGAGAAATTTTTGTCATCACGAAGCGTTTCTCCTTCACTGTCTTGATATTCTTCACGGAAATGGCCCCCACAAGATTCATTTCGTTGCAAAGCATCTATTGCCATTAATTGTCCTAAATCAATTAAATCAGCAACACGAAGTGCTTTTTCTAGTTGAGGATTGAATTCATCGGCGCTTCCAGGAACGTTTACATCTCTAAAGAATTCTTCTTTTAAAGCTCCAATTTCTGCAATGGCTTCTTTTAGACCAGCTTCATTTCTGCCCATTCCTACTTTATTCCACATAATTAATCCCAATCTTTTATGGAAATGATCTACCGATTTAGACCCTTTATTATTCAAGAATGTAGTGATGGTTTCTTTAACTCTATTTTCTGCATCAGCAAATTCTTGAGTATCGGTTGAAATTTTTCCGGTTCTAATTTCGTCTGCCAAATAATTAGAAACGGTATATGGCAAAACAAAATAGCCATCCGCTAGACCTTGCATTAATGCAGAAGCCCCGAGTCTGTTGGCTCCATGATCAGAGAAATTAGCTTCTCCAGCCACGAAACAACCTGGAATTGTAGATTGTAAATTATAATCAACCCAAACGCCACCCATAGTATAATGAACCGCTGGGTAAATTTTCATCGGAGTTTCATACGGATTTTCATCGGTGATTTTTTGGTACATAGTAAACAAGTTACCGTATTTTTCTTTCAACCATTGTTTTCCTAAAGCAGTAATTTCTTCTGGTGCTGGATGGTGATTTCCTTGTGCAAAAGCTGCTTGTTTACCTTTATTTTGAATTTCAGTTGAAAAATCTAAATAAACACCTTCATTGGTGTCATTGGCTTCAATTCCTCTACCTTCATCACAAACTTCTTTTGCTGCTCTTGATGAAATATCTCTTGGTGCTAAATTACCGTATGAAGGGTATTTACGCTCCAAATAGTAATCTCTATCTTCTTCAGATATTTGCAATGGGTTTAATTTACCAGCACGAATTGCTTCAGCATCCTCCTTTTTTTTAGGAACCCAAATACGACCCGAATTACGCAAAGATTCTGACATTAAAGTCAGTTTAGCTTGGTTGGTTCCATGAACAGGAATACAGGTTGGATGAATTTGAACAAAACATGGATTAGCAAATAAAGCCCCTTGTTTGTGTATTTTCCAACCAGCAGTAACGTTACTTCCCATAGCGTTGGTAGAAAGAAAATAAACATTACCATAACCGCCAGAAGCAATTACAACCGCATGAGCCGAATGTCTTTCTAATTCTCCAGTTACTAAATTACGAGCAATAATTCCTCGTGCCTTTCCGTCTACTTTAACCAAATCTAACATTTCGTGACGGCTGAACATTTCAACTCGTCCTAATCCTATTTGTCTAGATAATGCAGAATAAGCGCCTAATAATAATTGTTGTCCTGTTTGACCAGCGGCATAAAAAGTACGTTGCACCTGAGTTCCACCAAAGGAACGGTTGTCTAATAATCCACCATAATCTCTTGCAAAAGGAACGCCTTGTGCGACACATTGGTCAATAATATTTGACGAAACTTCTGCTAAACGGTGAACGTTTGCTTCTCTTGCTCTATAATCACCGCCTTTAATGGTGTCATAAAACAATCTAAAAGTACTATCGCCATCATTTTGATAATTTTTTGCAGCATTAATTCCTCCTTGAGCAGCAATAGAATGTGCTCTTCTTGGAGAATCTTGAAAGCAAAACGCTTTTACATTGTAACCCATTTCTCCCAGAGAAGCTGCAGCAGATGCACCAGCTAAGCCAGTACCAACAACAATAATGTCAATTTTTGGTCTGTTGTTTGGAGCTACTAATTTTAAATGATCTTTATAATTGGTCCATTTGTCCGAAATTGGACCTTCAGGTATTTTTGAATCTAACGTCATTTTAGTAAACTATTAATGATTGAAATGATGAAATAATGCAATTAAGATAAATCCAAAAGGAACCACAATTGCAAACGCATATCCTAATTTTTGTAATGATTTTGAAAATTTATTATTGAATCCTACAGATTGGAATGAAGAATTAAATCCGTGCCACAAGTGCAATGACAACAATAAAAAAGAGACACTGTACAATCCAGTGCGTATAGGGCTTTCAAATTTATGGACTAATTCTGGATAATATCTTGTAGCATCCAACGGGTTTACTTGTATGTATTTATAGACCATTTCTGGAACCCAAAAATCATAAAAATGCAAACCAAGAAATGCCAAAACCACAGAACCTGAAATAATCATATTTCGAGAAGCCCAACTAGAGTTAGCAGCTCCATTATTTTTTGCATAAGCAATAGGTCTTGCGCTTCTATTTTTAAAATTTAAAACAAAACCCATAATAAAATGAAACACTACTCCAATGATTAAAACAGGCTGTATTACATACTGAACTAAAGGGTTGTTTCCCATGAAATGAGAAATGGAATTAAAAGTGTCAGGGCTAAAAACAGAAGTGCTGTTAATGAAAAAGTGTTGTGCTAAAAATAGAATTAAGAAAAGTCCTGAAAGTGCCATAGCTACTTTTTTTGCTATAGAAGACTTCAATAATGTAGTTTCTGCCATAATTGAGTAAAATTTATTAAAAATCAAACAAAAATACAGCTATTTGGAATTAACTACAACCTTTTCGACATAATTTATAATGAATTTAAAATGAGTTTAACAATTGTTGATATTCAATTGCTTAATTCTGTTTTTTTGACAAAAAAAGCTAAACAAAACTACTAATCACAGGTTGAAATTAATTCTCACAATACCATTTCTAAACATTTTCTGCCGCATAGGGTTCAATTTTACTATTTGTAGCAACTTCTTTTCTAGAAGTTAATGTTTACCATAGTAAAAATTAATTGTTTCATAGCCGTCTATTTTTAATCCCAATGTTTTAACTTTGGGACATACAATAGTAATCATTTAAGAATGAAATATCATCAAATAGACCGTCAACTGTTTATTAAAAACAGAGCAAAATTTATCGCACAAATGAAACCAAACAGCGTGGCTGTTTTTAATTCAAATGATATTTATCCTGTTTCCGCAGATAGCACATTGCCTTTTGCGCAACATCGTGATATTTTTTATTTAAGCGGTGTTGACCAAGAAGAAAGTATTTTGTTGCTTTTTCCAGATGCGCCTTATGAACATTTGAAAGAAATTTTATTCTTAAAAGAAACCAATGAGCACATTGCTGTTTGGGAAGGAGAAAAGCTAACCAAAGACCGCGCTTTTGAAGTGTCTGGAATTAAATCAGTGATCTGGTTGCAGGATTTTCACAAAACGTTGAAAGAAGTAATGGCGTATTCCGAAACCATGTACATCAATACTAATGAGCATTATCGTGCCACAATTGAAACTGAAACTCGTGAAGCTCGATTTGTAAAATGGTGGAAGGAAAATTATCCAGCACACAAGATGGAAAAATCCAATCCTATTTTACAAAGACTACGGTCTGTAAAAGAAAGCGAAGAATTAGACTTGATTCAAGAAGCGTGTAACATTACCGAAAAAGGATATCGCAGAGTTTTGAATTTTGTAAAACCAAACGTAACCGAATATGAAATTGAAGCCGAATTTGCACATGAATTTCTCCGAAATCGCTCCAAAGGTTTTGCGTATACTCCTATTATTGCATCAGGAAATAATGCTAATGTATTGCACTATATAGAGAATAACCAACAATGCAAAGCGGGTGATTTGATTTTGCTTGACGTAGGAGCAGAATATGCTAATTATTCTAGTGATATGACGCGCATGGTTCCTGTTTCTGGACGATTTACGGATAGACAAAAAGAAGTTTACAATGCAGTGTTGCGCGTTAAAAACGAAGCTACCAAAATGTTGACTGTTGGCAATCTTTGGAAACAATATCACGTTGAGGTAGGCAAAGTTATGACTTCAGAACTACTTGGCTTAGGTTTACTAGACAAAGCCGATGTGCAAAACGAAAATCCAGATTGGCCTGCCTATAAAAAATATTTCATGCACGGTACCTCACACCACATGGGATTAGATACGCATGATTACGGATTATTACATGAGCCAATGCAAGCCAATATGGTATTCACCGTAGAGCCAGGAATATACATTCCTGCAGAAGGATTTGGTATTCGTATAGAAGACGACGTGGTGATACAAGCAAAAGGCGAACCTTTTAACCTGATGCGCAACATTCCTATTGAATTAGAGGAGATAGAGTCAATAATGAATTCCTAATATGGGATTAGTAAAAAGGTATAAGCGGCTCTCGCAAAGGAGCCGCTTTTTATTTTCTAAAAATTTATTCGCGCTTTCGAAGCTAAATACTATTTTTGAATGCAAATGGCAAATCAACTTATTTATAAAAACACTAAGATTTCTTATACTGATGAAGGTATAGGAACTGCTGTGCTTTTGCTGCATGGTTTCCTCGAAAACAAAACCATGTGGAATGCTTTTGTGCCAGATTTGGAAAAAAAAAATCGTGTTATTACTTTAGATTTGCTAGGTCATGGTGAAACTGAATGTATAGGATATGTTCACGTAATGGAAGATCAGGCGGATATGATTTATACTTTAATGTTGTATTTAAAAATCAGAAAAGTGGTATTGGTAGGCCATTCTATGGGAGGCTATATTGCTTTGGCTTTTGCAGAGTTATATCCAGAACATGTTAAAGGATTGTTGCTGCTAAACTCCACTTCAAAAGCAGACAGCGAGGAGCGCAAAATTAATAGAGATAGAGCTATTGTTGCGGTAAAACAAAATTATGGTGCTTTTGTAAGCATGAGTATTGCCAATCTTTTTAGTGAAGACAACCGCGAAAGACTTTCTAAAGAAATAGAAAAAGTAAAGAAAGAAGCCTTGAAAACCCCTTTACAGGGTATAGTAGCCGCGCTCGAAGGCATGAAAATTAGAAAAGACAGACAGGCATTGTTGCATTTTGCAACTTACCCAATAGAGTTGGTGTTAGGAAAAAAAGATGGTGTTCTAAATTATGACGAGAACATTGAACAGATAGAAGGCACCAAAGTGCAACTCACAACTTTCCCCGATGGACACATGTCACACATTGAAAATGAGAAGGAATTGAAGCAAGTTTTAGAGAATTTTTTAAAGAAAGTTTAGTTTATTTTCTCCTCAAAAGGAATAACTACATTCAAAATCTCTTGAAGTAAAACAACAATTTGCGCCAAATAATTTTCCATTATTGTCTCTGTAATAGCTGTTGTTTTTACTTTATTTTCCTCAAAGGTAAAAGGCAAAAACCCCGATTTCAAATTCTTAAACGAGATAATTCCGGCTTCAATTTCTTTTCCTTTAGCTTCGTCTTGATACATGAAAGCATAGGCAAGCACCTGAATGATTTTTTCGTTTTTGATATCTTCAGTAAGGCCTGTCCAATCTTTTAGAGTTACGTTTTTCTGTTCTACTTTCCCAGTTTTATAATCTACAATTCTGATTTTTCCGTTGCGAAGTTCAATTCTATCCACTTTTCCAGCAATCTTTACAGGAAATGGTAATGTAGCATGTTGCAAAGTTTGACTTAAATCGGCTTCCAATGCTAAAATTTGAACCTGATCACCTTTTTCTAGCCCTTCTTTCTCGTGTTTCAAAAAGTTAGACACGTTTCTTTTGGCTACTTCAAAAGCCAATAAGTTTCGTCCTTTATTGATTTCGCCTTCTTTATACTCTAACTTAAATTGGTTTAAAACTTCACTTTCAATTTTAGGAAAACAAGTATCAATGTCTTCTGTTGTCAAGAGTCTTCCAACAAATGGTTGGTATAATTCTTCCAAAACACGATGAATAATGGTTCCTAGAGTATTTACGGCTATGTTTTCTTCTACTTCATCAGTTTCTTTAATGCGTAATATGCGCTGAAAATAAAACTGAATTGGGTTGCGGATATAGGATGTTAAAGATGAGGGTGAAAATCCTTTTTCGGCTATTTCTTTTAATCGAATCATTACACTTTCTGTCTTTGGAACTAGTATGGGTTGATAGGCAATATTAGGCACATCAGGATTATAATATTGAAAAGATATGTTGTGATTTGGTTGTTTTTCTACTTCCAATTGGGTGATAAATCGGCTCTTTTCTCCGGCATCAAAACCTTCACTATCTGAGTTGTAAATGAGATAAATATTTTTAGCACGTTGCAATAAATGATAAAAGTGATAGGTATAAATTGCGTCTTTCTCTTTAAAAGTGGGCAAGCCATATTCTTTTTTGACATCATAAGGAATAAAAGAATTGTTGCTTTTTCCTGCTGGAAATTTACCTTCGTTGACTGATGTAATGATAACCGTTTCAAAATCGAGCACACGACTTTCCAAAACCCCCATAATTTGTAATCCGTTCAAAGGTTCACCTTCAAAGGAAACTTCTGCCAAGTCAATCACTTGTTTATAGATGGCTTGCAAAGTTTTGATGTCATCAATATTTTGATGGGAGGAAAAATAAGAAATCATTTTGTTTATGATTTTATATATTGAATATACAAAAGCATTGGTGATTTTTTCTTCTTCGTTATCAAAACTCAATTGGGCTTTGATTTGCAATAAAATTGTCGATAGATTTTCTAAGACAGCAACACAGCTTCTGTCCCATTTTTGAAATAATAATTGAAATAATTCATTACTTTCAGGGTGAAGTTCCACCAGTTTTTTATGGGTGATGAAAGTATAATTGTTTTTATTAATAATGGAAACCAATCCATCAGCATTCACATAATTTTCAATAAAAGGATGGGTTAGAATATCTAGTACATCTTTATAATACATTACATAACTCGAAGCATTTCTAGTCAATGCATTAGTATGTAATTTAAAAAGTTTTGAAATTAATAATTGCGCAGGATTGTTTTTGCTAGCAAACCCCATAGTGATATTCAAAGCATCAATACTCGCTGGTAAGGAATGTAAAACTGGCAACAACAAATTTTCTTCTCCAAGCACCAAAGCCACATTTTGTATGCTAGAACTATTTTCTTGAATATTTTTTTCTATAATATGACCGGCAATTTTTGCTTGTCCAATTGATTTAGAAGTTGCAATAACTTGAATATTTTTTGCTTCTGAAAAATCATTTACTATCCACTCGTAAGGATGCGTTTTATAATAAATCCATTCTGATTTGAAACGACGTTGGAATAATCCTGCATCGTGAAAAGGGTCATTTAAGAATGTTTCATCAATGTCCCAATAGATTTTGGCAACATCTAGAGCTAATAAGTGTTGTATTATTTTTTCTTCTGCTTGATTGAGTGCATTAAAGCCAGCAAAGACAAAATGATTACTGTTGTTTTCTGAAAAATGGTTAAGATTTTCAACAGCTTCGCGATAAATTAAACCTTGATAGCCAATTCCTTTATTAGATAAATAAGTATAAAGTGAATGATAATAGTGTGGGAGTTTTTTCCAGAAGATTAAATAGTTTTCAATGAGTTCTGTTCTTTTATTACTATCAACAGACCAATGCTCAATTTCTTTTATGTTTTCCAGATATTTTAAAATTTTATCGGGTTCTAATAAATACCTATCGATTTCATTAAAATCTTGAAGTAAGGTTTTAGCCCAATTGGCAAATATTTCAAAAGGTTCTGCTTTGTCGTTTTCAGTTATTGAGAGATATACTTCATAGAATTCAAATATTAGTTCAACGCTATCAATAGAGCGTATACCTGCAAGATCTTGAATGAAATCTTCTATACTGATTATTTCTGGAGCAAAGATATTATGGGTAACTAGATTTTTTATTTCATCGAGTAAGAAAACTTTAGCTCTTTTGTTAGGTAAAATAATAACTAAGTCCGAAAGATTTTCAGAATAATTTTTTAAAATTTCTTTGGCTAGTTGGTGAAGAAATGTTTGTTTTGACATTGTATAAAAATAAAAAAACGTCCCGAATTTGGGACGTTTTTTAGAAATATTTTTTAAAAATTATTTTACTAATTTCACTTCAACTCTTCTGTTGTTAGCTTTACCAGCTTTAGTCTTATTAGAGTCTATTGGTTTGGTTTCACCAAAACCAGCTGAAGATAATCTAGAAGGCGCAATTCCGTTTTCAACTAAATAGTTTTTAACAGAAGCAGCTCTATTTTCAGAAAGTTTTTGGTTAGTTGCATCTACACCATCGGTATCTGTGTGACCTTCAATAGTAAATTTAGCATCAGGATATTCTTTTAATATAGCGGTAATAGCTTGTAATACAGGGAAAGTTTGTTTTTGGAATGAAGTTTTACCACTATCAAATAAGATAGTTTTAGCATAATCATTTAATTTTTTGATAGCTTCTTGAGGAACTTCTGGACAACCATTATTAGCAACCGTTCCTACTACGTCTGGACATTTGTCATCTTTGTCTAAAACTTTATCACCATCTCTATCTGGCCAAGGACAACCACCGTTTTGTTTAGGGCCCTTAACGTCTTTACATTTGTCATCTTTATCTTGAACGCCATCACCATCAGTATCAGGACAACCTTTGAATTGTTTTAATCCAGCAACATCAACACAAGCATCAACATCATCAGAAATACCATCACCATCTGTGTCAGGACAACCGTTGAATTCAGCAGGTCCAGCAACATTTGGACAAGTATCTTTGCTATCTTCTATACCATCGCCATCTGAATCAGGACAACCATTGAATTGTTTTAAACCAGCAACTTCTGGACAAGCATCAACATTATCATAGATACCATCACCATCTTTATCCGAACCTCCAAATTTGAATGTTAGACCGGCAAAGTGTTGCATGTGAGAAGGCATATTGTCACGAACATCTTCAAATGATTGCTTGTAAGTAGAACGAATAGATAAACCAACAGTTTCAGTGAACCAATAAGTTAAACCTAATCCTGCGTTTACAGTTCCAGCTTTTCTGTCTTCACCAATCCAAGTATAACCACCACCAATATGTAGAGATGGGTCAACAGATTTTGATTTGATTAAGTTCATTAAACTATAGTTGATAACTCCATCAACTGCATAGTAGTTTAAATCACCAGGGTTTTCTACTATATAAGATCCATTATTAACTCCTGGACTTACCCATTTGGTAATCTTATTAAAAGATGCAGTAACTCCAAAAGAAAAATTATCTCCAACGTATTTAGATACGTTTATAAATGATACAGAAGGCAAGATGTTCCAATTTTCATTTATGTTGAAATACTGTGAAAATTGATCCTCTATTTTTGATGCAGCACTTTCTCTAGTGTCTACTGCGTTTACCCCAAACGAAATAGCCCATGGGTTTTTGTCGTCTTGTGCATGTGAGCTTAAACTTGCTAGCATAACCATAGCAACGAATAATTTGTTAAAATGTTTCATACTTTAATTTGATTAGATTATAAATTTTATAATAGGGCAAAAGTAATGCGTATTACTATAATAACAAAATATTTTTTAAAATATAGCTAATTATATGATATTTAGCTCTTTTGCTACTTCAGTAAATGCAAAAATGGCCTCGTCAAGATGTTCTTTTGTGTGGGCGGCTGATAATTGAACTCTAATTCTAGCTTTATTTTTTGGTACTACTGGGAAAAAGAAACCTATTACATATATGTTTTTTTTAAGTAATTCCTCTGCCATAATCTGAGATAATTTTGCGTCAAAAAGCATTACTGGAACAATTGCAGAATCTCCATCTATAAAATTCAAACCTGCTTTGCGCAAACCATCTTTGAAGTAATTGGTATTCCATTCTAGTTTGTCTCTAAGTGTGGTATCATTTTCTAAAAGTTCAAACACTTTGATAGTCGCACCAACAATAGCTGGAGCTAAAGAATTAGAAAACAAATAGGGTCTTGATCGTTGGCGCAAAATTTCAATAATTTCTTTTTTGGCAGTGGTATAGCCGCCCATAGCACCGCCGAGTGCTTTTCCTAAAGTTCCTGTAATGATGTCAACTCTTCCCATTACACCTTTGGCTTCAAGTGTGCCTTTGCCCGTGGCGCCAATAAAACCAGCGGCATGACATTCATCTACCATGACTAATGCATCATATTTATCTGCTAAATCACAAATTTTATCCAATGGTGCTACTATTCCATCCATAGAGAAAACACCATCGGTTACAATCAACTTGAAACGATGTCCAGCCTCTACTGCTTTTTTTAATTGATTTTCCAAATCCTCCATATTTGAATTTTCATAACGATAGCGCGCCGCTTTACATAATCGAACGCCATCAATAATAGAAGCATGGTTTAAACTATCGGAAATAATACAATCTTCTTCGCCTAATAAAGGTTCAAAAACACCACCATTAGCATCAAAAGCTGCTGCATATAATATGGTATCTTCAGTTCCATAAAAATCAGCTATCTTTTTTTCTAATGTCTTGTGAATATCTTGAGTGCCACAAATAAAACGCACAGAAGACATTCCAAAACCATGTGAGTCTAATGCATCTTTAGCGGCTTGAACGACTTCGGGGTGTGACGATAACCCTAAATAATTATTGCCACAAAAATTCAGCACCGTTTTACCATTTACAACTATTTCTGCACCTTGTGGCGAAGTAATGATGCGTTCTTTTTTGTACAATCCATTTTCCTCAATGGTGTTTAATTCGTTTTGCAGGTGTTGTTGAAGTTTTCCGTACATCTCTAATTTAAAGTTTGTTTTGCTTACAAATTTACCACTTCCAAATTTTCCCCAATATAAACTAAAGCTTTTTTAGTCACTTTGAAACCCATTTTTTCAATGGCGTTTTGGTAATTTTCTAATTGTTGCTGGTATTTTGCCTGATGCGTTCCTGTTTTATAATCTAAAAGATAGATTTCTTTATTTTTTATTACAATCATTCTATCAGGTTTTACCAAATTGCCTTCTTTTTGGATAATGGTTTTCTCGTTTAAGATTACGCTTCCCTCTTCAAAAAAATCGGTTAAATCTTTGTGATTTACAATTTCATTAATTGTTTTTTGAACAGTTTCTTTTTCAGACGAAGTGATTAATCCATTTTCTAAAGCTTTGATCAGAGCCAAATCAATGTCATTTTCAGTTTTAACAAACGACAAAATTTCATGAATAATATTCCCGTATTCAATAGCTTTTTGCTGTTTGGTATTCCACATCAAGCTTTCTCGCTGCGCTATTTTGATGTGCTTAGGGTTTAAAGTTTCCTCTATTTGCGGAATTATTTTTGTATCATCAACTATCAATTTATAAGAAGATAATTTTTCATCCGAGCCAAATGCATACACAAGTTTGTTTTCCTCGTATAAGTTCCTATGAATTAAAAATTTGATAAAAAGCGATGCCATGTTATTAGGAAAAACTCCTTTCTCATTTTGCTTTTGCATTCTGGAAATAATATACAATTGTTCTTCGGCTCTAGTTAATGCAACATATAAAACATTACTATTATCTAGTAAATCTTCTTGAATTTTTTGTTGAAGAATTGCTGATGCTGTTTCACCATAATTTTCTACTTCTTTATTTTTTGCCACCAATGCTTTAGGCAAACCTAAAAGCTCTTCATCGGCATTTACCCAGATTTTATCTCCTTTATTTCTGGAATAATCTTCTTCGGCAAAAGGGAAAATTACCACTGTAAATTCCAATCCTTTGGATTTATGAACGGTCATAATCCTTATGGCATCATTGCCTTCGGGCGAGGGAATGCTTAGTTTTTCTTTTTGCATTTCCCAATAATGTAAAAAATCTGAAACACCTGATTGGGTTTTTAAGTCACGTTCCAAAATGATATCTAGAAAATATTGCAAATAGGCGTTTCTTTTCTCTAGGGCAATGGCTTTAGTAATAACTAATTCTACTGCTTCATAAAGTGATTTTTTTCGAATAGTAGTAAACGAAATTTCAATATCAAATTGCAACAACCATTGTTGAAAATCGGGTTCTGTTTTTTGTTCCATTCCTTGCAAAATGAAATCGTGAATTTCTATTTTCCCTATTTGATTTTGTGCCAAATAATATAAAAAATTTGCCTTAGCTTCTAGATCATTTTTGTTTTTCAAGTAGTGTAAAAAATGAACAATAAACTTTACCTCGGATGAAGAACCAAGTAATAAGCTTTCGGAAGATAAAATTGGAATTCCTTTTTCTGTCAAAAAATTGGCAATGGCAGTTCCTGGTTTTTTATTGCGCGTTAGAATGACAATATCTTTATTAGAAAAACCATTTGATTTTACTTTTTCAATGGTTTGAAGAGTTGCTTCTAAATATTGTTCGATTTTATCTAAATTTTCTTCTTCATAACTTTCGTCTTTACTTTCGCTTTTATCAATTTTTGGCAAAAAAGTAATGTTCACATAGCCCCCTTTTTTATCATTAGTTTCTTGTTTGCTATGATTTTGGTATAAATCTTTATAGTCTTCATTCAAAAATTCGTGGGATAAAAACCCAAATAATTGATTGTTAAAATCAATAATTTCAGTATAACTTCTATAATTTCTTTCCAATGAAAATTGTTGGAAGTCTGGATTAATAAATGGGTTTTCACCTTTACTCAAAGCT
>Ga0209499_1001637_pt1 | contig 15179 bp, 4 predicted proteins | sample C_130208_EF_Meta_FD_187306 | JGI IMG/M metagenome (GOLD analysis project Ga0209499, IMG submission 187306) | Freshwater microbial communities from Lake Croche, Canada to study carbon cycling - C_130208_EF_MetaG (SPAdes) (version 2) | ecosystem: Environmental > Aquatic > Freshwater > Lake | place...
ACTCTATTAGTGCTAAAGCCGTAATACAGTCGAAGACTCTATTAGTGCTAAAGCCGTAATACAGTCGAAGACTCTATTAGTGCTAAAGCCGTAATACAGTCGAAGACTCTATTAGTGCTAAAGCGCTAATACTTTAGGTTGTTCGTATATTAATTTTTGAATCCAAAATACGGCGAGATCTGGTAATAAATTACATATAATATTTTCTTTTTCAAATGATTTATATTGATGACATATTAATTTCTGATGTTTTCTTGATTTTACTTTAAAATCATTATCCATGACTAATAAAGAATAATGCATTAAATATCCAAGATTAAATAATTCTTCACCGAGTACTCTACCACTTGTAATTTCAAGAAAATCTTTACCATAATATTTATGATTTAATTGACCAGTAGCACGGTTAAATGCATTAAGAATAGCTTTGTTATCAGGATGAGAAATTAATAATTTTAAATCCATTGTGTTTGTTAAAAGATTATTAACAAAATATACATTATTAACTTTCAATAAATCAATTAATTTAATACACATAATTTGTGTAATATCAATAAAAACACCACCATATTTACTAATAAATGCAAGTTTAATATAGTCTGTTTTAACTTGATTTAAATTTGAAGATATATATGCGGATAATACATTAGGTTCAAAATCTTTTTTTAATATTTCTTCAGCTGAGTTATAATCATATATTCTATATTCAAATTCAGGATTAACATGAATATGATGTTTTATAGTATTGTATAAACCCGAAGGTACATTATTAATATCAGGAACAATTTGATGAACAATTTTAGGGCATTTTGATTTAACGGTAGATTCTTTTTTTGCAGGATATATAGGGTCTAATTTAAAACAAGCAGGATGATCAAAATATTGTAAAGAAAATAAATAAACTATAATAGAATTTATAACTAAAATAAATAAAAATGTAAATTGATTCATAAAATAATAATTAAATAAATTTTATTAATCAAACTCAAAAATAACATCATCGCTATATTTATCTTTACATTTATTATTATTAATATGTAATGTAATATATTCATTATAATTAAAATCGGTAATAATATTATTAAATGATGTTGGTAATTTATTAACATAACTATCAATCATTAATTTAAATATATCAAGATTTGGTGGTGCAGCAATGAAAGAATTATCATTATCAATAAAAATCATAAAATGTGATGAAATATATTCAGCTAATGATTTTTTAATAGTGTATTTAGTATCAAGATAGATACCACCTTTTTTATATAAAATACAATATTTCCATAATTCTGATTTTTTATTATATGTTAAACTATCAAATGTTTTTAAAGTAATCTCATTAAAATTGTTTTTAATATATTCTCGTTGATCATTTACATCATACATATAAAAATCAAATTCAGAATTATTAGTATAATTATTTAAAATAACAGATGGATTTTTAATAGAAGATCGAGATTCACATGATTGATAGATAACAGCAGGTATATTATTTAAAGTTAAATCTAATATGGGTACAATTTTACCATCTATATTATATTTTAGTGTTCTTGGTGTATAAAATGGTACGGAATAAATATATTTATAAATAGCAACAGATAGTATAAATAATAATAATAATCCAGCAAAAATATAAAAATGTAAATGATTCATATAATTAATATATATTTTTATTAAAGAGTAATTAAACTAACTTCTTTACTATTATTTGGTCCATAATTAAAAAGTATATTTGGATTATATTTATTTAATGGTTCTTTAGTAGCAGATAATGATCTATATTCTCCAGTTTTAATATTTACAACATTATTATTAACAATATTATTTACTAAATGAGTATTACAATTTATTATTAAAAGGTATTTAAAAATTTTATTATTAATAAGATAATCTAAAAATACAGTAATTTCATTTGAATTCCAATGTTGTAAAACATTTTTAATAATACATAAGTCTGATGGAATTAATTCATCTTTTTTATTTAGAAAATCTAAATGTGTAAAATGGTATTTTGGATTTTTTTGTGTTAATGTATGATGTTTAATTATTTTTTCATATGCATCATATCCATAATATGTAATATCGAGATCATCGTATATTTTATTACCAATAAGAAAATCTCCACAACCTAAATCAGATATTGAATATATTTTTTTATCAGTAATAAATTTTTGAAGAAACTCAATATATTGTATATTAATTTCTAAATTAGAACCATATCCTGATGAACCATTATATAATTTATTATTATTATCACCCCAAACTTTATTTTCATAAATATTTGTAAAAATAGAAATATGATCTGTTTTAATTTCTGGTTGTATTTCTAGTGGTATTAATTGATTACCAAGATTATGATTTTTCCAATATGTTATTGCTTCATTATATTCTTGAATATTTTCAGATAATACTAAAAATCCATAGAATGTTCTATTATCTAAATATTGAGGTATATTATTTTTTCTTAATACATCACTGAATATTACATATTCATAACGGCTAGAATTATCATTATATGATACCTTAGGTAATATATTATTATTAATAAAATAAGTACAATGAACAACTTTAACGTTAGTTAAACCAACAATTTTTCTATATAATAATTCTTCATAAATTGGGTGTGATTTTAAATAACCATTTTGATCAACGTCATAATGATAATTTGAATATTTTGTTGTAGTTTCTAACATAGGTGCAATTACACCTAATTCTTTATTTAAAACCATTGATTCTAATGTATTTGGAGTAATAAAATTATCGCAATCAATAACAAAATAATGAGCATTTAATTTAATACTATAATTAATAGATTCTTGACGAATTTTACCTAAAATAGAAAATCTATCAGAATTCCATTCGTGTTCTTTGTATTCTTTTAATTTGTTTGAAATATTTGAATTATCATAATGTACAGATGCATATTCAGTAGAATATTTATTAACAAAGTCATCTAAAATCGTGCAAGTATTATCTTTATTGTCGTTAGTGCGAATATATAAATGAATATTTTTTTTAGGGTATGTTTGATTTAATAAGCAGGATAGATAAATTGGTAAGCAATATTCTTTATCTTTTGCTAATATAGCAATTACAACATTTGTATTAGTAGTTTTTGGTAATTTATTAAATTTATTTATAATTTTATTAATTTCTATTTCAGTTTCAGGTTTCATTACAAATTCATTCTTTTTACATGCATCAATATATTTAATCATATTATTATAAAATTGCATATTATCATATGGTAAATTATCGGCAAAAAATTGTAAATTATGAAATAGATTATGTAACCACCAGTGTCCATGTACATGTTGATAATTAAAAATAATTTCATACATTTTAACGCCTACATTTCTATTTTTAATTTTATCATCAAGAATAATCATGTAATATGGTAGTAAAAAGTTATAAATAGTTGTCTGAGAAAATAGTTTATTTGATATATTATCTAATTTATTGGCGTATTTATTTTCATAGTAGTCTTGTATTTTTTGATAATAGGTAAATGCCATGTCATTCATACCATGTAACATGTAATATAATACGAGTCTATAAATACATTCAACACGATCTTTATCATATTTGATAGATTCAACAAGAGCGTATAGGCCTAATTCTGGTTCTTTGAGTTCTTCATAAATATCATAGATAGATTGACAGGAGATGTATTTTTCGCCGTGCCAATTTTCGATGCTTAAAACTTTTTTGTACCATTTTAGGGCTTGTTCTTTTTGACCGCAGTTATTATGGCTATTAGCACAATAAAATGCGTAGCGGTGAAAAATTGGATCTTTTTTTTCGTATGCTTCTTCAAATGCTTTTTCTAAAATTTCGGCATCTTTTGCATATTTTCTAGGATCTTTAGAGCGATTACCTACAGATCTACCAATAAAATGATAATCACCGGGAATAAAACCGATACCATTAGTTTCTTCTAAACAGACTGCATATTCGTGTAAAACGCCTTCGTATTTCCATTTTTTTCTGTTATTAAAGAATTGATCACGAGAATGAACCATTGTTCTACTATCGCTCATAAATTGTACTTTATAAGAATCAGATTTTAGAACTGGCATAACAAAGTTACCTTCAATTTGGTCATCGGCATCAAACATTAATAAATAATCTGTTTTATTGTAAGCTAATTCCATAGCTTTAGTGCGATTATATGCAAAATCTTTCCATGGAACTTCGTGTAATTCACCGGGTATATTTTTTTCTTTGAAGAAATCTTTAATAATTTGGATAGTATTATCGGATGATCCGGTATCACAAATAACCCAATAATCAAAATAAATTTTTTCAACCAAGTTTTCAAGAGTTAAACCGATAATATGAGATTCATCTTTAACGATCATATTTAGACATAATGTTTGTGGCATTTTGTATAAATAGATATTTTATTTTAAGAATACAAACGAATTATAGAAATTGTTTAATAAAAATATCCCAGTTGTAGTCGTTAATGGTAATATTTAATTTTGAATTAGTATTAAGAACTATTTTATCTTTAAGAATTTTAATTTTACCGACAGTAGGGATATTAATTTCTTTTTCTAAATTTGTAAATTTAATTTTATTTATAGATAGATAATCAAAAGTTTTTTTGAGGATGTTGTAAATTTTTGTATTTTTATGTTTTTCTAATAATTCATTTTCTTTTAATGTAGAAGTATCAGGTAGATTAGTAATAGAATTATCTTGTAAAAAGTTAAATATATTTTTAATTTTATTTTCCATATCCATATGGTTGTCACGTAATTTTTGATAAAAATTGTTTAAAGTGTTTCTAATTTCTTTTTCAGATTCTAAGAAAAATCCGCGTAATTTTTCATTTTCATTAACTTGATCAATAAGATTGGATATTTTATCTTTAATTTCTTCAGTGATTACAATTTCTTTATTTTTAGGGTTTTTGTATTCGCTTAATAACTGAAGTAGGAGTATTCCAACTTCTAATCTATGTAAATCTTCACTGAGATTAGATATGAAGAATTGATAATATGTTTCATTTTCATATGTAAATGTTTTTAAATCAATAATTTTTGTTTTATTTATTTTTGAATTAATACTAATAAATAATCCATATTTTCGTTTTGTATGTTTCATATCAAATGTAAATTTATTAATTTCTTCATCGTTAATGATAGTTGCATAATTTTTTATTTCAACTAAAATTTCGCCACCATTATTCAATGTGAGTAATCCATCACCAGAATGATCAATTTCACCTGTTTTTTGGTAAGACATGCCAATAAAATTTTTAGATATCAATTCATTAATATAATTTTCACCAAAAATACCAATTTTTTTAGAATTATTAGAAATTCCAGATAATTTATTAATTAATGCATCTAAAGTTTCTATTTTAGTATTATCATTTAATTTGTTTAAAATTAGTGGTAGCATATTACTAGTATTATTTTCAGGATCCGGGTAATAGCTAGAATAACCAAATATCATAATTTTTTTAATTGCATCGGGGAGTTGTTCATTATCTAGTTCAAATAGGCGAGGAAATTCATATTCATTTAATTCAAGGGTGACAGAGATTGCTTTTACTAATTCATCTGAATCAGAGTTTTTAATATTTGTATTTAGCCATTCATTATCTTTGTCTTCAATTGATATTGTTTCTAAATTTTTATTTTTTTTATCTGTTTTTTTTGGCATTTTAATTATTAGAATTAAGTTTATATATTTAAATCTTGATAAATATTCATCTATTTTTAAAATAAATATCTTAATATATAACATATACCATGAATATTAACAGCAACAATAATTTCAGTACGTGGGATAATCCCCCGAATGATAAATATATTATACCAATATTACATCATTTAACAGATATAACAAATAATCTTGGTTCAGGTATGACAGGTTCAACTGGTATAATTGGTCCAACAGGCCCAGCGGGTGGTCCTACTGGTACAACTGGTCCTACTGGTGCAATGGGTCAATCAACATATGGTCAATGGAATTGGGTGGCAACAAATGAGCCAACAGCGCCACCAACGAATAGTTTTTATGAAGAAACTGGTGCTGTGACACCTGGAAGTAATATAATATTATATTTTAATCCAACAAATTTAACAAACAATGGATTATTATTTATAAATTTATTAGCACAATTTTCGAATAGTACAGGTGTATATTTATCATGGGCATCTCCTGATGATACAGTAATTAGAATAATGAATGTTACAAGTGTAATGAATGATGGTTCAGGAAATTACCATGTATATGGTACAATAGTATCTTATACAGGTACATTTAATAGTTCAAAAAATCCGGCAACATTTGTTATTGCAGCAAATGGTAATACAGGTCCAACTGGTAGAACAGGTCCAACTGGTGTAGCTGGTCCAACTGGTGTTCGTGGTACTCAATTAACAAATGGAACAACAGTACCAACGCAGGCGAATGCAGTTAGTGCAAATCAAGGAGATTTATATTTAAATACATCAAATTCAGTATTATATGTATTAAATAGTGCTCCACAATTTTATAATGCAACATCACAAATAGCGCAAGGTAATTATGTAACATATCAAAATAATACATGGTTAGCATTAGGTAGTGGTGGTGCAACAATTCAAACTTCAACAAATGGTCAAACGTGGTCATCGGTATCTAATCCATTGGATACGAGTGCAAATTTTGGATTATATTCGAGTAGTAAATGGGTAGTGACAGGTAATGATAATAGTAATAATAATATTAAATATTCATTAAATAATGGTGTATCATGGACAAATTGTACAAATAATTTTATTGGTGGTGTAGGATATGGAGGTAATTGCATTGCAGGAAATAATATAGTTACACCAAATGCTAAATGGGTTATTGTAGGTAAATCATCAGATAATAATAATATTAAATATTCATTTGATGGAATTACATGGTACAATACAACAGGAAATTTTGGCAGTGGATATGGTATATATGTAGGATATTATAATTTATCGGGACCAAAAGCATCGTGGATTTCAGTTGGTTCGCATTCAGATGGAACACATCATATGTTGTATTCATTAGATGGAAGTACATGGTCAGCATGTAGTAATCCATTTTCAACATTAGGTATATATGTAACATATGTAGCAGCAAAAAGTAAATGGTTTGCATTAGGTCAAGATTCATCTGGAAATACAATTAAATATTCAACAGATGGTATTACATGGTCAAATGCTGTTAATGGATTTAGTACATTAGGTTATTCATTAACATACAATGCATCATTAAATTTATTTATTGCTGTTGGTGTTGATTCATCAGGTAAAACTCAAAAATATTCAACAGACGGTATTACATGGTATAATGGTTCATTATCATCAATATTTAGCAATCCTGTATATGTAACATCATCAAATAATTTAATAATGGTTATAGGATCAAATAGTGGAGTAAATGTACCAATATATATGTCTAATGATGGTTATAATTGGACAATGCCATTTGGTGCAACAAATGGTTTAAATATTCATGGAAATTACATTGCAACAGATGGAAATAATTGGGTTGCAGTAGGAAGTGATACATCTAATAATACAGTAGAATATACAGCAACTGGATTAGGGTGGTATTATTTAATGAACTTTGGTAGTACAGGTGCAACTGGTTTAGGTTCAACAGGATCAACAGGTCCTACAGGTGCGAATGGTTCAACAGGTGCGACTGGTTCTATTGGTTCAACAGGTGCGACTGGTTCTATTGGTTCAACAGGTCCTACAGGTTCTACTGGTTTAACAGGTGCGACAGGTTCTACTGGTTTAACAGGTGCAACAGGTTCTAATGGTTCAACAGGTCCAACAGGTTCTAATGGTTCAACAGGTGCGACAGGTTCTAATGGTTTAACAGGTCCAACAGGTCCAGCAGTAATACCAATTGCATATCCAACAGGTACAACAGGTTCTATGGTTATATATAATCCGGGATCAACAGGATTAGAATATACTAATGTATTAACAGTTGGTCCATCAGGATTATTTCGCTATGGAGCAACGGGAGGTAATACAGGATATTCCAGTAATCCAACAATATATCTTAATGCGGATATTATACCAAGTGTAACCAATACATATACATTAGGTACATATGATAGACAATTCAAGAGTGCATACATTGGTGCTAATACCGTATTTATTGGTGGATTATCGCTATCTACAGATGCATCTGGTAATATGACAGTTAAAAGTCAAGATGGAACACCTGGTTTAGGTGCTGTTATAGAAAATGTTGTAGTAGCTGTTGGTTTATCTACAGATGGTAATATTAAATATTCAGCAAATGGTTCAGATTGGGTAACTGCTAATAAAGGTGTGACAGGTACTTATTTTGGAGGAAGTGGTGGTGATGTTGCATGGAATGGTACAGTATGGGTAGCAACAGGTAGCGAACCATCTTTCTTAATAAGTACAAATGCGTATAATTGGTCACAAAGTAGTGGTACAGGTACTATTGGTTTTGAAAATCAAGGTTACGGTATTGCATATAATGCACAACAAAATAAATGGGTTGCTACTGGTGACGATAATAGAGGTAATCATAATATTTTATACAGTAGTGATTCAGGTAATACATGGAAAGAAACAGAAGGTGTTGGTAGTGCAATATGGTTAAATGCTATTGGTGTAGCAACAGATGGAATTGGTATGTGGGTTGCAGGTGGTGTTCCAGTTAATAGTACTATATCATCATTGTATTACAGTACAGATGCGATTAGTTGGTCATCAGTTACAATGGGTCCAACAGGTGCTAATATGGATTACACATCACATATTGGGTACAATGGTAATTATTGGATTGCAGTAGGTGGTGGTTCAACCAATAATAAATGTATATTAAAAAGTACAGATGGTATTAATTGGGTATCTAAAAAGACATATGTAGATCCAAGTACAAGCACAGCATTTGATTGTTATTCAGTAGCATGGAATGGTTTAATGTGGATTGGTGTAGGTGTAGGAAGTGGTAACAATATGTTTTCAAGTTATGACGGTGAAACTTGGACATTTGTTTCAGGTTTTTCAGGATCTGCATTAAATAGTATTGCATGGAATGGTTCATTCTGGATTACGGGTGGTTACAGTTTATATGCACCAGATATTAATGGTAATAGTAAAGGTCCATTATCTTTCTTAACAAGTAACGATGGTGCAAATTGGTTTGCTGTATCCGGTAATCAATTTAGTACTTTAGTATCAGGTATGGCATCTAGAAGAGTATTACCGTGGGGTGGATCATTATATTATAGTGTTAATGGTAGTGGTTCAGGTACAGGTGGTACAGGTGCAACAGGTGCGGTAGGTCCAACTGGCGCGGCAGGCGCGGCAGGTTCTACAGGTGCAACAGGTGCGGCAGGTTCTACAGGTGCAACAGGTGCGGCAGGTCCAACAGGTGCGGCAGGGGTGGTAGGTTCTGATGGTGCTACAGGTGCAACAGGTGTTATGGGTGAAACAGGATCAACAGGTCCAACAGGTGCAGTTGGTTCGACTGGTTTTACAGGTGCAACTGGTCCTGCAGGTATTGCAACAAATACAGGCGCTACAGGTGAAATAGGTCCAACAGGTTCAACAGGTGCAACCGGTCCTGCGGGTGCTTCATCAAATACAGGGGCAACAGGTGAAACAGGTCCAACAGGTGCAATAGGTGCAACAGGTCCTGCTGGTATTGCAACAAATACAGGAGCAACGGGTGCAACAGGTACTGCTGGTGCAACAGGTGCAACAGGTGCTACAGGTTCAACAGGTGCTACAGGTGAAAGCGGTATAGCAGGTGTAACAGGTGCTGCAGGTCCTACAGGTGCAGCAGGTTCAATAGGTGCAGCAGGTCCTACAGGTGCAGCAGGTCCTACAGGTGCAGCAGGTCCTACAGGTGCAGCAGGTCCTACAGGTGCAGCAGGTTCATCAGGTTCAACAGGTACAATTATTTATTCTGGTACTGGAGCGCCAATTGACACTCTTGGTAATCTAAATGATTTTTATTTTGATTTAAATGGTGTTAATTTATATGGACCCAAGACGGTAAGTACAGGTGGTGGTGGAAGTATGAATTTTGGTACTAGTGCATCGGGTAAAAGTGTTCAATTTCCAGTCAATAGTATTACTCTTGGTTCAGGAGATTTTACAATTGAAACATGGTTAAAATATCCAAGTCTTTCTTTTGGAGATCCAAATATACAAATGATTATTTTTTCATTATGGGATTCGCTTAATAATACCATATTAGTTCGATTTGGTGGAGGTCCGTGGCCGCCAAGTTATCGACCAGGATATATTACTATTAATTTACCGGGTAGTGCTACATTTTCTCAAAGTCTTGATCATCCATTAGATCCATATCTTTTTCCACCAGCAACATGGAATCATTTAGCAATTGTTCGTAATTCAGGTGTTGTACGATGTTACGTAAATGGTTTTTCAAATAGTTCATCATCATATGGAGGTACTCTTAATGATTCAAATAATAAATTTACAATTGGTAATTATTCAACAAATAATGATTTTGCATTTCAAGGTTTTATGACAAATTTTAGAGTAGTTGTTGGAACTGCAGTATATACATCAAACTTTACACCAAATCCAGCAGTAGCATTAACAAATATTTCTGGAACACAATTACTATTACTAAATAGATCAACAAATAATTTATTAGTTGATTCAAGTGCATTAAATCTAAGTAGTACAAATAATGGATTAATATATAATAGCGATAGTTTTTACTCTTATCCAGCATATGTATCTTCATGGCCAAGTTATGTAAATTTAAATGGTTTAACAGGTGTAACAGGTGCAACAGGTCAAGCAGGTGCTACAGGTGTAACAGGTGCAACAGGTCAAGCAGGTGCTACAGGTTTAACTGGTGCAACAGGTCAAGCAGGTGCTACAGGTTTAACTGGTGCAACGGGTCAAGCAGGTCAAACAGGTCAAACAGGTTTAACAGGTGCAACAGGTACAACAGGTGCAACTGGTTTAACAGGTGCAACAGGTCAAGCTGGTCAAACAGGTTTAACAGGTGCAACAGGTACAACAGGTGCAACTGGTTTAACAGGTGCAACAGGTCAAACTGGTCAAACAGGTGCAACAGGTCAAACAGGTTTAACAGGTGCTACAGGTCAAGCAGGTGAAACAGGTGTAACAGGTTTAACAGGTGCAACAGGTCAAACAGGTTTAACAGGTGCTACAGGTCAAGCTGGTCAAACAGGTGCAACAGGTTTAACAGGTCAAGCAGGTGCAACAGGTGCAACAGGTCAAGCAGGTTCAACAGGTCAAGACGGTAATACAGGTGCAACAGGTTTAACTGGTGCAACAGGTCAAGCAGGTGCTACAGGTCAAGCAGGTGCAACAGGTCAAGACGGTAATACAGGTGCAACAGGCCAAGATGGTAATACAGGTGCAACAGGTTTAACAGGAGCAACAGGTCAAACAGGAGCAACAGGTCAAGCAGGTAATACAGGTGCTACAGGTTTAACAGGTGAAACAGGTCAAGCAGGTGAAACAGGTGCAACAGGTCAAGCAGGTGAAACAGGTGCTACAGGTCAAGATGGTAATACAGGTGTAACAGGTGCAACTGGTGCAACAGGCCAAGCAGGTGTAACAGGAGCTACAGGTGCTACCGGTCAAGATGGTAATACAGGCGTAACAGGTGCAACTGGTGCAACTGGCCAAGCAGGTGTAACAGGTGCTACAGGTGCTACCGGTCAAGATGGTAATACAGGTGTAACAGGTGTAACAGGTGTAACAGGTGCAACAGGAGCAACAGGTGCAATAGGTGATACAGGCCAAAATGGTAATACAGGTGCAACAGGTGCAACAGGTGCAATAGGTGCAATAGGTGCAACAGGTCAAGATGGTAACACTGGTGAAACAGGTGCAACAGGTGAAACAGGTGCAACAGGCGTAACAGGAGCAACAGGTGCAACAGGTTTATCTGGAACAACAGGTGCTACAGGTTTAACAGGATCAACAGGTGCAACAGGTGCAACAGGTGCAATAGGTGCAACAGGTGCCACAGGTGCTACAAGTGCAACAGGAGCAACAGGAGCAACAGGTTTAACAGGGGCTACTGGTGCAACAGGTCAAGATGGTAATACAGGAGCAACAGGTTTAACAGGGGCTACAGGTGCAACAGGTTTAACAGGAGCAACAGGAGCAACAGGCGCTACAGGAGCCACTGGTGCAACAGGTGTTACAGGTAATACTGGACCTACTGGATCAACAGGTCCAACAGGCGCAACAGGTGTAACAGGCCCAACAGGTGTAACAGGTTCAACAGGTCCAACAGGTGAAACAGGCCCAACAGGTTTAGGTGAAACAGGTCCTACAGGACCTACAGGTGACAAAGGTGAAACAGGTTACACAGGTCCTGCTGGATTTGCAACAAACACAGGTGCAACAGGTTACACAGGTTCAACAGGTCCAACAGGTCTAATGGGTATTCAAGGTAATGTTGGTGGTATTGGTGCAACAGGTGAAACAGGTGAAAAAGGTGATACAGGTGTAACAGGTTATACAGGTCCAACAGGTGCTATTGGTGCAACAGGTCCATTAGGCGCACCAACTGGCGATACAGGTGCAACAGGTTCTCAAGGTCCAACAGGTGATGTAGGTCCTCAAGGTTCTATAGGTGATATGGGTCTTCAAGGTCCAACAGGTAATACTGGTGTAACAGGTGCAACAGGTTTTACTGGACCAACAGGTTATACAGGACCAACAGGTGCAACAGGTGTAACAGGTTATACAGGTGTAACAGGTTATACAGGTGAAACAGGTCCAACTGGTGCATTAGGTACAGGTCCAACTGGTGCAACAGGTGTTACAGGTTATACAGGTTATACAGGTTATACAGGTGCTAAAGGTGATGCAGCAAATACAGGTGCTACAGGTAACACTGGTGATACAGGTCCTACAGGTGACAAAGGTGATACAGGTTGTACAGGTAGTGTTGGTGCAACAGGTCCATTAGGTGCTCCAACAGGTGATACAGGTGCAACAGGTTCGACAGGTCCAACAGGTGTAGCAGGTACTGCTGGTGTAACAGGTAGTACAGGTCCAACAGGCTTACAAGGTGATATTGGTCCAACAGGTGTAACAGGTAATACGGGAGCAACAGGAGCAACAGGTAATACAGGTAATACAGGTCCAACAGGCTTACAAGGTGTAACAGGTTATACAGGTATGACAGGTCCTGCTGCAATTGCAGGTCCATTAAACTATAGTCAAACATTAGGTACAGTAAGTAATATAGTAAGCAATGTAACTACATTAAATAGAATATTAGCAACAGTATCAATTACAACAATGGGTAATCCAGTACAAGTAATTGTAACAGGTGATGCTAATCCAGTAGCATCAGGTTCTCAATGGGTTCGTTTAGCATTATTTAGAGATTCAACACAAATTAGTGGAATAGTACATGCTGAACAAAGTGCTGCAAATCTTAATATACCATATTGTGTAGAAGCAGTAGATACACCACCATCTGCAGGAACATATGTATATACATTAAGAACAGTAAGTGGCATTGCAGGAACTTTTAATTTTGGTGAAGCAACAGGTCCAACAATTACAGCAGTTGAACTTGCGAGTGCATTAGGCCCAACAGGTCCAACAGGTAGTGCAGGTGGTCTAATTAAATTTACAACTTTATTAGATAATATAAATGCAAGTGCTAGTTCAACTATATATGGTCCAGCTACAATAGCAAACTGGACAGCAAATTATACATCATTAGGAGGATTACTTGTAATATCAACAAGTTTTACTGCATGGACATCAAATTCAGGTGGAGGTATAAATAAAACATTTAATTTATTAATGGATGGAAGTGTAGTTGCAAGTTCTACTTTTATGTTTAATAATAATAATACACATTGCACAATTCCATGCATGTTTGAGTTACAATCAGTCGCAGCAGGTGTCCATACATTTGCAATTCAAATTCCATCAGGTTCAATTGTTGATGTAAATGATTGGGCACATATGATAATTCAAGAAGTTGTTGGTGCAAATTCAATTGGACTTACAGGTCCGACAGGTTTAGGCGCAACTGGTGCAACAGGTGTAACAGGTGCTACTGGTTCAATTGGTGCAACAGGTTATACTGGTCCCACCGGTTTAGGTGCAACAGGTAGTACAGGTTCAATTGGTCCAACAGGTACAACAGGTTATACAGGTGCAACAGGTGCAATAGGTAATACTGGTTCTACAGGTCCAACAGGTGTTGGTGCAACAGGTGTTACAGGTTCAATAGGTCCAACAGGTTACACAGGTTTTACAGGTCCAGAGGGTAAAGCAGCAAATACAGGTGCAACAGGTGCTACAGGTGACATTGGTGAAACAGGTGCAACAGGTTACACAGGTCCAACTGGTATTATTGGTCCAACAGGTCCATTAGGAGCACCAACAGGTGATACAGGTGCAGATGGTCCAACAGGTGCAACAGGTTCAATAGGTAGTACAGGTGCAGATGGTCCAACAGGTGCAGTTGGTCCAACAGGTTTAATAGGTGAAACAGGAGCAACAGGAGCAACAGGTGCGACAGGTTTAATGGGACAAACAGGTGCAACAGGTGCAATAGGTGCAACAGGTTTGACAGGTAATACAGGTGAGATAGGTGCAACAGGTTTAACCGGTAAAACAGGTATGACTGGTGTAACAGGTTTAACAGGTCAAACAGGTCAAACAGGTGCAACAGGTTTAACAGGTAAAACAGGTGCAACCGGTGCAACAGGTTTAACAGGTCAAACAGGTGTGGCAGGTGCGACAGGTTTAACTGGTTCTACTGGTATGACAGGAGCAACAGGTTTAACAGGTCAAACAGGTGTTACAGGTGCAACAGGTGCAATAGGTGCAACAGGTGCAACAGGTGCTACAAGTGCAACAGGTGCTACAGGTTTAACGGGAGCAACAGGTGTTACAGGTGCCATAGGTGAGACAGGCGCAACAGGTTTAACAGGTGCTACAGGTGTTACAGGTGCCATAGGTGAAACAGGTGCAACAGGTGTTACAGGTTTAACAGGTGTTACAGGTTTAACAGGTGCTACTGGTTCTACAGGTGCTACAGGTGCTACAGGTGCTACAGGTGCTACAGGTCAAACAGGTGTTACAGGTGCCATAGGTGAAACAGGAGCAACAGGTTTAACAGGTGTAACAGGTGCTACAGGCGCAACA
>Ga0209499_1001639_pt1 | contig 15175 bp, 13 predicted proteins | sample C_130208_EF_Meta_FD_187306 | JGI IMG/M metagenome (GOLD analysis project Ga0209499, IMG submission 187306) | Freshwater microbial communities from Lake Croche, Canada to study carbon cycling - C_130208_EF_MetaG (SPAdes) (version 2) | ecosystem: Environmental > Aquatic > Freshwater > Lake...
TATTTCTTACGACTGGGACAGAGCCCCAATAATTTGTGAGCTAAATGGTTATCGATGGCTTCTAGGTCCAGAGTTTGATGAAGCAATGACCTGGGGAGAAGCTATGGGGTGGTGCATTATGGTCGCCAAGTTACTTTGCTGGTAGTTGTGGCGGTGCGCCTATATCCATTATTCGTCAGTACATTGAACAACAAAGAACGCCTGAATAATTACTTGCGTGGGTTGTGCCGCTTACATCCCCGCCCTGAACGGCGGGGTTTTACGCTACACATGGATAAAATCAAAGTCATCCTTAAACCGGCGGGCTAGTATTGCCACCTTGAGGGTCTGGGTGCGTATGATGTATTAAGCTAATGCTGCCAGCAACGATGTCAGCATCAGAGGTAATGCCTCCGGTGATATGCATAGAGCTTGTTGTTTCAATAGCGGCTGCTTTCATGGACATGCTTCCCTGTGCTGTAGATGATACGCCACCCTGTGCCGATATAGACAAGTTTCCTTTAGCTGCAAGGGATATATTGCCCTCTGACGCCATTGAGATATTACCCGTTGAGGTAATCGATGTATTGCCGATATTAGTCACTACAATATTACCAGCCGGATCAATATCAATCGCCGCCACGCCGCCTGCTTGTTCAATGTGGATATGCACGGCATTACCAGTATTACGCTTGATCTTCCACAAGCTATCATAGTCTTTGCCGGTTAAGTCTTCATGTTGAGGCGTGACGCCCATACGAATAAAAGCACCGGAGGGATGAGCGAGTTCGGTATTGCCAGCACCATCAATCGAGTAATAAACATCAGAGGCATGACGGTATATCTTGCGATTACGGTCAGCAAATAAGCACTCCGTGGCTTCTGGAAATAAAAAGCCCATGACAATAGGGAAGCTATTTAAAAAGCCCACTACGGCAATAATATCCCTAGTCTTACTACGGCCAGAACCATAGCCAATATTATCAGGCGTTGATAGATCGGCATTACCAAAGTCAGTGCCTGCTGTATTGACCATGCACTTAACTCCCGCAACACGCCTGCCATCATCCATGAACTCAATATCAACTGAGTTAGACTCAGGATGAATCTGTACCACTCTTACTAGCGACAGCATTAATCCCCCGCCCCATCAATTTCTAATCGATAAACAAGCTGATCCTTTTGTGAGCGATCAATAAAGTTAGTGCCACGCTCTACTGTGAGCGTTGAATAAAAGCCTTGGAAAGGCACAAACTCATGCTCTACTTTAGTCACGTAATAACTGGAATACATATTGACACCCCGATTTACAATTAACTGCATCCCTGCTTTTATGCGCTCATTGCCTCTAACGCGCAGTGAGCCACTTTCAAATATCACATTGTCTTTGTTGATAGCGGATAAGATTTGTCGTTTACTGACAATCCAATCGCCCATATTGCCAGTCTGCTCCTTAGCTTGACTGGTTTTTTTTGCATCAGACCATGAATAAGATGGCGGGCCTAGATTGATAGATACCTCCATTTTTCTCACGCCGTAATACTTGTCGATAGCATTTAGGTAGTTAAAGAAAATAAATGATTCCGGCGGCCCAGTGCTAGCCGCTAGCTTTTGATCTTCATTGCTAATCAATGACCAAGGTGTACATTGCACCCAATAGTAATTGGCCACTCCCGCGTCTGTTCTCGATATATTGATCGCAACGATATCTTTAGAGCTAATGCTAATCGAGTCTGGAGCATGGCCTTGTATCGGATTACCCTTTACATCTAAAAAAGGTGCGGGGCGTACCGTCAAAGAAATGCCGTCCTCGGTATCTTCAATAAATAACTCATTGAATGCGCCTATATCTAGCACAGAGACTAATAACTGATACAACGAGACATTACAGATACTAGAGACTGTCGCAGGCGCTATAGACCCTTCTATAGTGACATTAGGGGTAATGACATTGACAATAGATGCGCCAATGCCTTTGGTCATTTTAGCTAAATAAGGATTGATAATGCCATTGAGCACATCGGCAACAAACTCAATAGCGGGCTTAATCTTTGCTCTGAGGTCATATTTTTGGAAAAAGGCAAACTCGCTTAAAATATTGTCGCCAACTATTGAATTATTCAAGTAAAAAATCTGGATAATCTGAAGAATCTTACCGAAATCTTGCCCTGAGATCGTCACCGTTCTTATCGGCTTATCACCTGACATAATTTCATTGCGCGTGATCATGGACACAAAGCCACGCATAACGACAGGGATGCCGATAGTTTGTTTTTCAACATCGCGGTATTCATAAGGATCATGCGCCATACGTATTTCTATTAAATCCATAGGCTCAATCAACGCATAAATCGTTTCAAATAAATCAGGATGGGCTTTATCGCAAATGGTCACTGACCATGCGCCCGCAGGCTCACGAATGCCCTTAGAGGTATGCACGCCGCCATTCTCACTTAAGTATTTAGTTAAATCGATAGACTGTAAAGACTTGCCATAACGCTTAGCATTGACAGGCACTTTAGGAATAATCTCAGTGCGCTTGATTGCTTTAACTAGCATGACCTCTACTTTTGGCTCGTAGACTTTCATCTTGATGTTCCAGCAGCTGCTGGGCTGCCAGCAGAGGTTACTAATACTGGACTTGCCTGAGAAGCGCCATTTTTATCATTAAGCGTAAATGATCCTTCTACTTTGTGAGTCACAATTTGTCCCTGAGCATTCATTATTGTGTCTTTATCGGCTTTCCCATCATAATCATCTGAACCGTATGAATAACCAGCCCCGACAATGCCACTTCCGTCATCGCTCCAGCGCGTATTTTCAAAAGACGACCCTTCAGCTGGCTTATTTTCTGCTTGCATAAAAGCATTGATACCCGGATCATCAGAAGTTTCTGGCTTAATAGCCTCAGTAGTCGCTGCTTTTTTTTCAGCAACGACTGGATTAGGCGGAACTAGATCGGTTGCGATTTTCTTTTTATCTTCTGTAGTTTCTGGCTTAATAGCCTCAGTAGTCGCTACCTTTTTTTCAGCGGCTGGCTTTTTAATAGCTTCGCTACCCTTAACAGCTTCTGTGGCTTCTGGAGTAGCGGACCCTGCCATTATTTCTTTAGTATAGGCGCTTGTTTTTTGATTCCCATCACTAGGGTCATATTTAAGTGACCCATTTTCATTCAGCACACCCTCACCAGCTTGATGTGCCGAAATAGCCCCTTCTATCCCGTATTTTTTTGCATTCTTTTTGAAATCACTAACACCATGAGCAATATTCTCATCTACGTTATCCCTATCCCATCCAATTGATGAATTAGCCATATATTGAAAAAGCCCATGCGCACGATCACCTTTATTTGAGCCCTTTTTTATGACTGGACCAACGGCATCAGCATTAAAGGTAGATTCATGATTAGCAAGAGATAGGACGGCTGCCGTTTCTTTACTTGATAGCCCTTGTTTTTCTGCTTCAGCTAAAATCTTGCTTCGCGAATCCTCTTGGCTTGCATTCCTAGCGGCCTTTGTTTTGCCAACCCCATATTCATTGTAAGCTTTTTTATTACCATCAGTCTTGGGCGCATCTATTGACTCATGATCGCCTGGATCGCTAGGATCTGCAGCGTTACGCTTCTCAACACTCTGATTGTATAATGCAACATCTCCTTCATGATGACTGGCTCGACTAGGATCATCAACCATCTTTTTTCTTTCTTCAACTTGCGCATCTAAAATACTTAACTTATCTTGTCGCTTAACATAATCAGAATCAGGTACAGCCTTGCGCACTAGCTCAACAATGCCGTCTTTCATGGCTTGCGTATAAGGCACAAGCTTTGTTGCCAACTCTTGATAAAGATTATTAATAGTAGCTTGTAATTCCCTGCCCTTATCACCACTATCGCCTAATGCATCATGCTCAGAAGATAGCTTAAGCACAGCCGAGCGCAGCTTATCGGGATTCTCATCATCTAATGTTTTGCTCTCGTCAGTCGATAACTCGTCTTTGCCATCCTTGGTTTTCAGCGCCTTTAATCTGAGTGCTTGCGCTTTTAAATCTTTCTCGCTACCAGTCGCTAGTGCGGCAAGTGATGAAATCTTATCCATACTCATCTTGCCCATATCAACCTTAGCATCAGACAGTGTTTTTTCTAAGCCACCTATACCTTTATCAGATTTGTAAGCTTGATATAGTGCGGACGCTTGCCCAGCTCCCACGCCAAGATGCGATTGAATGTTTTTTCTAAATTCATCAGTATCTCCACTAGATTCATCTTCTAACATTCCCATTTGCATCTCAAGAACATTTTTTCCTTTGCCCTTAGCTGCCCAATCATCATACTGGCTCATCTTAGCGTTATCGCCGCGTGCTTCGGCAAATTTGTAAGCAGGCGAATTTTTATCGAAAGCCTTTTCAATGCTGCCAAAAGCCCCCTGCTCATTCATAAAATCCTGATCTAGCCCCGTAAATCCAGGCAAATTTCTTTGCCATAAAGCAAGTGAGAAGTTTTTTGACGCTTCGCCAAAACCACCACCTTGCCGTAGTGCTGTATCAGCAGCTCCCATAGCATTTGCTGCATTATGCGGATCGCCCCTCATACCAGGCATTGATAATCCTGTCAGTGTTGACATAAAAGACGCATATCCACCTGCATCAGCAGCGGTTAAGGATTGTCTAGTAGCTGATTGCGTATAGGATTGGATTGAGGCTAACACCTCATCCATTTTGGCAGTAGTACCGCCACTTTTGACAGACTCTGCAATTTGCATAGCCAGCTTGCGATTGCCTTTGTCATCTTGTGTGACGCCCATTTGACGCATGGACGCCATAAACTGCACAGATTGCTCAGGTGCAATACCATAGCCTCTACCAAAAGCAACGGCAGAGCCTACTTCCTTACCAACTTCCATGCCATTCTTGCCATTAAGGTTGGCGGTATGCGCAAACTCCTTGGCTAACTTGGCTGACTCGTTATAGGCCAAGCCTAAGCCTTCAGAAAAATGACGCACTGAGCCACGTAACATTTCAAAATCTATCGAAGTTGAGCCCAGTGAATGGCGCAAGTCGGTGTACATAGCGCCTTCTGCGGCCACGGCTTCAGTTTTTGCATCCACCGAAGATCCAGCAGCCCCTAAGGCCTTTCCTGCAAAAGCGCCTACGCCTGCACCAATAGCAGAGCCGACAAAAGGAATAGGAATAAGCGAGCCAGCTACTGCTCCCACTGCTGCACCAATGCCAGAGCCAGCAAGCTGACCTACCGTACCCATCATGCCGCCGCCCTGCCCCATACCTCCAGCATAGCCGCCTACAGCTCCTGCTATTGCCGCTATTCTTGAAGAGTTAGTTCTTGATCTAGTCTCACCATTAGAAGCGGCAAACTGATGAGGAACTTCCATGCCAGAAAACTCAAACATATTCCTTGCTATAGTTTTTGCGTTTTTTTCATTGGCATGGAGGCCGCGCCAGCCGCCGCCCATTAGGTCATTAAGTTCAATATCCCTAAAGGCACGCGTCCCAGCAGTGCCAGACTTTCTGGCTTTGTCGTACTTTTCTTGATCAGTAATGTATTTTTTGTTTTCTTCTCTTAAGGTCTTTTGTTCCTTAGTTGCCTTTTTGATGTTTTCAGTCAGCTCTTTTGAGCTTTTGACGACCTTAGCCATGCCATCAGACTGACCCAGATACTCAAGTACCTTGTCCAGTTCTTCAGCAGAGCTAGCGGCGTCCTCAAAAACCTTAGAGACTGAATCAAAATCAACGCCAGCAAAATCAGTGCCGCTTTTCTTAGCCTTATCTAAGATATCAGCCAGTTTTTTGGCATTGGCCGCTAATTCAGCTAAATCATCCTTACCCTGCTTAAAGTCAAACTCAACCTCGCCCGATAAGGATTTATTAATCTTGTCGGCTGAATCTTGAACCTTTTTTAGTTCAGATTGAACGTCTGATACATCAGCAGATACGCTAATTTTAACTGTCATTGATCAATTCTTCCCAATCGTCATCATTACCATTCAAGCCTTCCAATAGCGCTTGAACATCAAAGTCATCATCTTCATACTCTTCACCTGGGGGCTTGTCGGCATAGTGATAGGCCCAGAACTCCGTCTCAACATCCTCTGAGGTTAATTCCAGAAAGCGTGGATCTAGCGGCGACAAGTTATATTTCCTACGAAACCAGAATGAATAGGTATCATGTAAATCTTTACCCTTTCGCTTGGCCTGCTTGGGTATGGCCTTTGCGAAAAAACTCTTCCTGATCTTTTAGCAGTTGATAGAGCTCATAGATACGATCTTCTGACTTTTCATCAGCGACTAGGTCAATATCCGCAAGGTTTTCCCAGCCTTCCGGTGCTTCTGAGCACAATACGGTATGTGAGGCAATCATGGCGGCATACATCGATAAATCAGGATCGTCGTCACCAAACTCACGTACCAGCTTTAAATATTCGGATCGAATCTTTAAACGATCACCATAAGTGCGACGACCAAAACGAAAAGAGCCAACTCCTGTCAGCTCAATAAAAAAATCACTCTCTTTCGCAGAACGCATAAAACCTCTTTTAGTTATACCCATTACGGCAACGTGCCGACATCATCAATCTATAATCTATAGCACAATCATCATCACAAAATAGTAGCGGTACTGGCACACCATCATTGCAGTAATGACAGTAGCCAATGGCCTTTAATACCACTATTTTTTTCGTCCTTGCTTTGTTAATTAAATGGTCACGTTCAGCTTGCTCTAGGGCTGACGCACGGTCGCTTTCATCTGCAAACCTTTCCACTAACTTGGTACGGCCTTAGCTTTTCTAGTGACCTTTGCTTTTCTAGGGCAGCTAGCACACATTGCTTTTTCATCTTCTGTTAAGCGCATTTCAAGATGATAAATTCGATCCTTTAAATCCATCATTTCAGCCATCAACTTTATATTTTCAGCGTCCCTTAGTGCCAGCTGATGATCTTTCGAGCTAAGTGATTCACGTAATTTACGAATCATGGCATCAGCGTCATATAATTCACTGATTTTTTTATCTTGATACTCAGACTTCGTTTTTAAAATAACCCATTCTTCAAAGAGCTTATTTTTTTCAGACGTTAATTGCTTGACGTCCTCGGCCATGCTCCTAATCTGCTCTTGCAGTTGGCTATAGAGCATTATTTCAGCGTCATCTTTAGCATGTTCAACTGGATCAGAGCCCTGCTTGCTATTCTTGATATAAGTCAGTATGGACGTGCCAAAGACTAAAATAAGCGTAACAGCAATAACTATCCATTTAAGAGCATCAAGGAAGGGGTCGCCTCCTGTAGGTATTTCTTGTAGCACTTCTGGTGACATATCTATTTCTCATTGACCTTTGGCCTGTGAATTAATGAAATCGATTAGGGAGCTTAGTCGCGCCCTGCAATCGGAGTAGTTTTCGGCATTAACGGCGTGGACGCGTAAGACATCCCACTGGGAAAAGCCGGAGCTAACAGAAAGGTTGGATCGATCGCTTTCATCATTAATTCTTGAGGTGGCTGTAGGGCCATAACTGTCGCTACGCAAGGCTTGGTTGTAGATGCGCACCCAGTTAGTTGTAAGCTCATTGTCAGGAAGCACAGGATTAGGATTAACTTTTTCTTCATGTGAAATCTCCATTTGAATAGATTGGGCCATTACACGCTTCCGTTGTAATTGCGCAGTAAGGATCGATACTTGCATTCTGCCAGCCTCATCAGCTGCCGCTATTTTTGCGGCAGCTGCATCAGCTACCGCCTTTCGGTCGGCCTCTTCTTGTGCTTTTATATCAACGATCTCTTTAGCTTGCGCAGCCTGAAGACTGATAATCTTTGCATTATCAATATCCCCTTTAACTGCCCAGCCGCTACTAAAAACGCCAATGATTAACACGCCACAAGCTATGGCCTTAAGCATAAAAGGATTCATAAAAACCCCTGCTGACCAACCCATTACTTTCTGCAAAACCCACATGATCAAAATAGCTCTCTGTATTTTTCAACGCGAAGCACCATGATATTTTTTACATAGCCGCGATTAATATCAAAAAAAGACTGTCCATAACCCTTGACGGCTGTTCGAGATCTAAACGAATACTTCTCAACATTGCCTAGCCATTTGCTTGAATCACAACCAGCTGTTGAAGCGCAGAGCCGACGATCTTTAAGAACACCGCCTAAGCCGCCGTTATAAGCCGAAAACATAAAGGCCAGTCGGTCTTCTTCAGTTGCGCTAGACTTGATCCGATTAAACAAATTACGGTCATAAGCCACCAAGGCTTTTAACTGCATATCAGGATTGTAACGATCAGCCCATTGCCAGTTAGCCAGTGATTTATCCCAGCCTTTAGCCTCAGTAAAATTATTAAATTTTTCTGTTATCGTGAGCATAGAAAGTCCAAATCCGTACTCTCTACTGGTCTTTAATTCTGTCTTCGGATTCCAACAGCCCTTGCTTGTTAAAGAGATGCACGTCTCTTGCTCAACTTGTGCCGCAAGAGTTGGCTTGTCCGGCATAGATGGCCACAAAGCTGTTAATGCTGCCACTAAGACAGGCACATACAGCTTTGCAAGTACCGGAATCATTTTGCTATCCAGATAGCCGTCGCCATAACGATTGACGACGTGATTAGAGCAACGCCTAGAAATATAAGGCCAGCACCTAGCGGAGTATCAGCAGCAATATCGGCCATTTCTTCAAGATCGATGTAGTGCATTAAAACGCGGCGCATAAAATGAGACATTGCTAGCACAACCATCATGGCTGACAGCGAATAAAGCAAAGTCAACATCACCGGCATATCGATCGCCAGCACAGCTAGTGCAGGAAGCAATAATACCCAGAGCCTTGAATCGGCAAGAAAACCACGACGAAAATTAGGCATCTTCATGATTACAACCCAAAGCCAGTGACGTCTAGTGCATTAAATTGCGCATTAGAAGCGATAATGCCGTGTTTTTGAACTTCAATATCACCCGACGCGAAAGAGCAGCCGACATACTTACGCAACTCAGAGCCGTCATCTTTAGATTGAACCACGATGTCAAAAACTTTACCCTGAAGCACATCATCACCATTCAATGCAGTAATGCCTGCTTCACGCATAGCGCCCACGAATAAAACCATTGAAGAGACGGAAATACTATGCCTAGCCATCGTAGGTACGTATTCTTGTACGTGTATATCACCGATACCGCTGGCTGGCTCTAATCCGTAATCATCAGAACTACGAACCGATTGAATAAGGCCAATCTGTAGGCCATTAAATTTTACTATTACTCTATTGCCAGTTCTGGCTTTGAGATTGATTGAGGACATCGTACAACTCCACTAAGGACGTTAAAAAAGAACGTCTTAATGGTGCTGTCACGACCAGTTTGAGTGGTAAATTATATAAGTAGTTATTGCTGGTTATAGAGTATAATCATCAAAACCATACATACTAATGCAAGTAAAAATGAATACAGAAGAGTTTATTAAGAACGCAAGGGCAGTCCACTCTGATAGATATGAATACAGGAAGACTATCTATACTGGTGTTAAAAAGAAAATAGTCATTACATGTGCCATTCATGGAGACTTTGAAACAATACCTTGGACACATTTGAGGGGAAGCAATTGCACTAAATGCGCGGGAAAAGTAAGGCTAACTACAGAAGAATTTGTTAGGAATGCCGTATCTGTGCATGGGGATAGATATGATTACTCAAGAACAAAATACGTTAATAGGAAGACAAAGGTAGAAATAATATGTCCAGATCATGGGGTATTTTTACAAGAGCCAGGAAATCACGTTAATTCAAAATCAAAATGCCCAATATGTACTAAAAACTTTAAGCTAACAATTATTGACTTCATAGAAAGATCGACCGAAAAACACGGCAACAAATACGATTACAGCAAATCTGAGTTTGAGTCAGCCGAAAAAAAAATAACTATCATTTGCCCAGAACACGGGGAGTTTGAGCAGATTGCCTATGCTCACATGCTTGGGCACGGATGCATTCCCTGCGGAATTGAAAAGTGCGCATCCTCATCAAGAAGAACGCTAGAAGAATTTATTAAGGAAGCTAGGAATCTGCATGGTGATAAATATGATTACTCTAAATCAAGCTATAAAAACTCAACGACGCAAATTGAAATAATTTGTCAAGACCATGGGTCATTTTGGCAAATTCCACAAGATCATATTGCTAGATACGGCTGTTCTACTTGCGCAGAAAGAGCTCCTATTACAGCAGATCAATTTATAGAGCGATCAAGAGCGGTGCATGGAGATAAATATAACTACGAAAACCTAATTTATAACGGATTTAGAAAGCCAGCCACAATAACCTGCTTAAATCATGGGGAGTTCATTCAAGACGCAAGAACCCACGCGGAGGGCCACGGCTGCCCAAAATGCGCTAGAGAAGCCACATCAAGTGCTGGAGAAAAGGAAGTCGCAGACTGGTTAGAGTCGCAGAACATTGCAGTCATTAGAAATGATAGGCAAGTATTAGACGGGTTTGAACTTGATATTTACATACCAGAAAGCCGCATAGGCATTGAATTTAACGGAGCATATTGGCATCATGATGAAAGGCTACAGCATCCGCGCATCCATGAAACAAAGGCATTAAGGGCGGGCAAGCTAGGCATAACCATTATCTCAGTTTGGGATTTTGACTGGATAGCAAAAAAAGAATTTGTACAGCAAATGATCTTGCATCGACTGGGCAAAAGTAAAGCCGATAAATTCAACGCCAGAGACTGTCAGATAAAAACGATTACCTCCAAAGAGTCTTCTATCTTCTATGAAAAAACCCATATACAAGGCAAGGCATGGCGAGCTAAAGTTAACTATGGATTATTTATTAAAGAAAATCTAATAGGATGTATGTCATTTAGCCAAGCAGCTAGCCGACGAGGAAAGACAGGTAGCGATGAATGGGAGCTTATTCGATATTCGACAGCCGGAATAGTTCGTGGCGGAGCAAGTAAACTATTTTCACACTTTATAAAAAACAACAGCCCAGCCGTTGTATGGTCATACTCTGATCGCCAACATTTTGCAGGAAGCCTTTATACAGCACTTAATTTTAAAAATGACGGCGAATTACCAGCAGATTATAAGGTTTATCATCAAAATTCAAATACCTTGTGGCATAAGTCAGCATGGCAGCGCAAACATATCCAAAAGAGACTTATTGAACTGGGTAGCAAGGAATGCTTTGACCCTAATACTGACGCTAGAACAGAGAAAGAAATGCAGGCTCTAGTGGGCGTATTAAGAATAAGAGACTCAGGTAAAATTAGATGGAAATGGGGGTAGCTGATAACCCCCGCCCTAAAGAAACTTGGATTTTATATATGCTTAAGCAACTGCCCGCCTAACTCTGACATTGAGTAAGATGATAGCGTGGGGAGGTAATGCTTTGTGCCCTGAGGCTACTGAGGATTTGTTAAACTGAGACTGGTTGTCTTTAGGGAAAGTTTTTTGCTTATCGCCTCGACGGATACTCTCAGAAATTGAGTAAATCATCCCATGTAATTCTGCTTTTGACACAGTCCTGCTTGATATTCCCACCTTGCGCAATATGGGCATAATCATATTCAATAAGCGCTCAAATAATGACTTGAATTTACCGGAATTCTCATGATCCTCGCATATCTTTGCAAAAACCTCTTCTGCCTGCTTAAATTCGTCATTAGCAAGCTCAGGATAATCTAATTTTACTTTCTCGAAAATGGCCCCCACCTCTGTTCCGCCTTGTCCAGCAAATATGACATTACGCAGAAAAGCCATCTTTTCATTGGGGGTAAAGAGGTTAAGTCCGTAATGGGCGAGGGTTTCGTGTCGGAGGGTCGTGAGGGTATCCTGCACATTATCCAGGGCATCTCGGATGATGACAATCTTGTTGTTTCTTGGTAAGTAGTACCCTTTGACTCGTCCAAGTTTTTTTGCTTCTCTTTCACCGACAGCATCCGATAAAGTGTTATAAACTTTAAATTCTACGCCATCAATATTGCCAAAGTCACGCTTAAAACTTTCTATTGCAGCATTGGCTTGAGATTCTGTTATGCCTTTAGGCTTCGCATCGTCAGGAAGCACAGAGGCTTTACTATACAAAGCCGTGCCTTGGTCAGTTTCTTTGGTTTTTAAAGCTGAAACAAATTTATCGAAGGCGGCATTAATTACCCTTCTTTCTTCGCCATGAGGGTACACTCGCTTAAGCCCCCACGGAGTAACTAAGGCGGCATTTTCAGGCGCATAGTTCAAGAACGGATTCTTGCCCTCTTTCTCAGCCATCTTGTCTTCAACATAACCTTGAAAGGCTCTGGCAGCCATTTCATGCGGCGACGTCCAATAATTACTACCGCGACCTTGATCAAGCTCTCTTGCATCCATAGCAAAAGAGGTAGGCACTTTTTTAATCTTTTCTTCAGAGCTATTAGCAGAGGCCAATTGCTTCAGCCGAACATCATAGTGACTCATATTCATGCGCATACGATCTAATACGCCATGATTGTTGGTTGCGTCAAAGCCTGACCGACCTCTAACAGCTTTGTAAATGGCGCTTAGCTTCTCAAGCTGCTCATTGGTACGACGACCTGCCGTCCCTATACCTGCCATCCCTACGCGGCTAGTTTGCTTTTCATTGTATTTAAAGCTAGTCTCTAAATCCTCGCCATTCAATAATTGACTAGCAATAGTATCAAATTCCATGAGTTGATCGGCGCTAGCAGGCTTATTATTTCGCTTATAGTATTTTGGGTCTTTTTGCTCAGACAAATCTTTACGCAAGCCATCTAAGCTCTCTGCTAAATTTTCTTTAGCTCCAGCTACAAAATTATCAGCTCGCTTAGTATCTTCAATATAGGTTTCCGCTTTATGACTAATAGTCTCCATAACTGATTTAAAAGCGTCGCGTAATTCCTCGCGAACGCCTGACCTTGAGTAGCTAAAAGCGCTACTGACATAATCATCTTCCGCATGTTTTACTTTAAAGCTGCGAGTGCCATCCTCACCTATAACCCAATTAGCATCAGCTTTGCCATCTTGTCGCCCCAGATAATGATCTAGCGCATGTAGCCATTCATGAGCCAATGACCCAGCACCATTCATCTTTGTTAAATTAATAACTGACTTAGCTCGCTCGTAATGTGCCTTAGCACTACTTAAACCAGCACCTCTAGCACCAAAAGCTAAGGCTAACTCACCATTTAAACCTATTGCCTTGGGCGGGACCCCTAATACTTCTGACAAATCCATCAAGCCATCATAAGCAGCGTTCATGACCTCTTGGCGTTCGTCTTGATTATTCCAATTGCCAAACTCTACGCCACGCATACCAAAAGTGTGCATAAAGCTTTCGCCAGTCACATCACCATCACGATGCGCCTTACCTGCGCGCTGCTTGTTTTCTGGAACAGGTAAATCAGCTTCACCAAAGGTTGTATTTGTTTCTAAAATCTCTTGAGCGTGTTGAGCCATATATTGCATAGCTTCTTCGCGTGACTTAAAAGAGTTAGCTATGACCTTAACGCCCTTTTTATCGTTAATCTTGCGCCATATTTCATAAGTGGCGTCTCCGTTTTCATCCTTATAGCCCGTAGTGACCCTATGCTTTAAAGCTACCGCAATCAGAGGCAGAGCATCCTGAGCCTGTTTCTCAGTGTCAAATTTTGCCATTTGCCTTGAATGACCCGCCCAATTCTTTTGTTTGTTGTCCCTAACAATCCATTTACCTATATCTGATTGATTAATTTCTCCAGTTGCCACTACTTGTGAAATAGAGAAGCGCTTAGCCCAAGCAGGGCTATTATTAGCTTCTTTCTTAGCGCCTGTTGAGCCCGTTTTAGTCGCAGTATCTTTTCTAGCCCCGCCGATTTTCTCGCCTAAATCTTGTATATTTTCTTTAATAGAACTTTGTGCGGCTTCAGGCTTACGCATAGCCTCTTTGATAGAAACAACCTTGGCTGGTTTTTGGCCTTCATCATCCCTATGCCAGCGCCCATCATGGAACACCAAGCCATCAGCATTGCGCTCGCCTTCTTTGGGGCTGTCTTTTTCTGTTGCTTTTGCCTGTGACCGCCTCTGCTCATATTCATCAATCCGCTGATTAAGTAAGTCTCTTGACCAAAAATTTAAGTCACCTACATGCCTTAAAAAATTTGGATCAAGAAGAATGTCCCCATTAGACTGCTTACGGGCCATCTTTTTAAGCAACAATTTCTCTTTTGCGTCTGCTGTTGCTGACAGCGCTATTTTTAAAGCGCCCTTATCAGTCACAAATCCAAGCTTATCGGTGCTGACGTATTCGCTAAGTCTGTCGAATGCAGACTTTGCTTTGCCATTGCTTGATGATTCAATTGATTTTTGGCTATCTTTATCGGTTGCATTTTTTGGTAATTGGGGTATAGTTTTATTCGGGCCGTTGCTTTTGCCTGTGACCGCGCTAGGGGACTCTTTGAGTTGATTGGTCTGCGCCCTTTCCCAAAGCAACGGCTTGTTTTTAAGATAACCATCTCTTGTAACTAAACCGCTTCCAATACTGTAAAAAATACCATCGTTACCTTCCTTAACCAGCACATAAGCTATTTTAGCCTTACCATTTAGCTTAGCTAAAATATATGAACCTCCCTTGCCTTTATAGATAGCATTATGGTTTTTAGCAACGTCATCGACTAATTCTTCTGTCGACTGATAACCATTGTCTTTAAGCTGATCTTTCCTCAATTCCCTGTCAATATGAATCTTTCCATATCCACTACCGTCATCATCATTATGAAATCCTTGCTGTAGCCTTATTTTCCCTGATTTATTTCCTATTTTTTCAGCTTGCTCTGATGTAATTTCACCAAAGTCTTTTGAGCCATCAGGCGCAGTGATAAAACTATGAGGGTCTACCTTATCGCTACCCTTTGAATCATCTATTTTGCTTGCAGCAACCGGCTCAGCATAATGATCCTGCACCTCATTGCCGTCTTTATCGATATACACATTATCTTCAACATGCTTGGCCGGAACGCCATCAGATAGCGTATGCGTGGGAATGAAAGCCGCTTTAGGCTTAGCCACTTTTTTAGGGAAAATGATACGGCCTTTGTACTTAGCCCCTAACTTGCTGACATAATTAGCATGAGCAATGGTGTCATCAGTTAAAGCACCGCTGCCTGAGACTAGCTTATCCTTCATTTGCCCGATACCTTGGACGGTTTCGT
>Ga0209499_1001645_pt1 | contig 15153 bp, 15 predicted proteins | sample C_130208_EF_Meta_FD_187306 | JGI IMG/M metagenome (GOLD analysis project Ga0209499, IMG submission 187306) | Freshwater microbial communities from Lake Croche, Canada to study carbon cycling - C_130208_EF_MetaG (SPAdes) (version 2) | ecosystem: Environmental > Aquatic > Freshwater > Lake...
CTTATTGTAACAAACTCATCCATGGATCAACTTACTAATCAAGCAATAGATATGATATTTGAAAATGACGCACTAAATGATAGAATTATAAAACCAATTAAACAAAAGGCATATCCTTATATACTTACTGGTGTACTGTTTAACTTGATTCTACTTATTTTATTAATTTATATTATTTTTAAATTAAAACATCTAACTAAACTGTTTGATACTAACTAAATGTCTTTACACTACCATTGTCATTATTAATAAACCATACTCTTTAAACGCATTTTTTATTTTTACATGTTAATTTAGAATCACATTTATAATTATCGGGTATTTTTATTTTAGGGTCAGTTGTGTTTATACACACCTGACCCTTCTGCTGATAACCCGATACACGACTTTTAAACATGAGAAATAATAAAACAAGTACAAGTAGTGCAATCAAAATATCTTTCATACTCATTTATATAATATAATATATTATTCTACTGTGACAATAACTGTATCACTGCTAGTTTCTGACTCATCTTCTATATACTCTACTGCATGGGATGGAATTGGGGATCTTCTCGATACAATTGCTTTATTATTTAATGATTGTAATTCGCGAACTACATTATATGGACTATATCGAACAACTTCCTTTTCTTTTCGAATCATCTTTTTTAGACGTTCATCCTCTTTTTCATTATCAAACAAATCAATTGGTCTGATAAATGTAAGTTCTGGTTTGAAAATAATGTTACTATCTGGAAACTTTTTATTAAAGTTTATTATAATATTCTTTGGAACTGGAGGAGACTGTTCAATGAGTCTATCATATTCAGATCTACATATTTCAACCATATTGTCTCCATGTTGAGTTCTTTCAGAAACTGGAAGTGTCAACTCAAGTCTAATTTTACGTGATAATTTACCATAATGAATACTTGTAACACGATGACTCTCCATCAACTCGGTAACTTTAAGAAACTGGGCAACTGTCGTCATTATAGCTGCAAATAAATTGAAAGCACCTATAATAGATGGAACAAATGTGGCAACGGATTCTGGAAAAGTTTTCTGGGCAAAGTTTGCAGTTCCAGTTATTGTACTTATTATAATAACAGGTAAAGTAAAACCCATACTCCATGATTTATTAATTTGATATGCTCTATAGTGCATGTGACGATAACAAGACGATGATTCTCCCCATTCTTTTAAAATTTTTTCATGTTGTAAGTGCCAAATTCTAGGAGTTTTTTTTTTCCTAGTTTGTGTATCGTCACTCATGTGTTACTATATACATTTTTATTACTTTTTTGAAAACAACATGTTTTTTATCATCTTTATACGGCTACCGCCATGATGACGGGGGGCTTGATGGGCTTGGTTTTCTATGCCACGATGATGACGGGCTTGTCCAGCTTGGTTTTCTACACCACGAACAATTTCATGTTCTATCTTTCGCATGGCAGAGTTATTGGAGTTGTTTATTTTTTTAACAACTTGTAAATTATGTTTGTTAATTTTCCTAGTATTTTCCAACATCTTGTTGTGTAGTCTCTTTGCAATTTTTATATTGTTGCTTCTATTACCCATCATAAGACTCGATCTTGTATTATTACTAACAAAACTTTTTGATCCATTTTCCAAATACTTATTGTATAGTTTCGTTGCAAATTTAACATTGTTGCTTCTATTATTATTACGCATCATAATACCCATTCTTGTATTATTACTAACAAAATTACCACTATTTTGATGTCTTTTCCTCGCGGCTCTGTTATCTGCAGTATTATTCATATTAGTTGCATTTGCCCTATCGCGTACCATGTGAGTAGTTGCATTTGCCCTGGAGCGTACCATGTGAGTAGGTCCTGAGCTTTTACTAAAAAACCGCATTTATATTATATAAGAAAAAAAACAAGTCTAAAATATACTTAAGAAAGAAACAAACTATTAATAAAAGAAGAAGCAAAATGCCTGAATATGATCCACCGAATGCGCACTACACTGAGATTTCTCTCCCATCAAACATCAAACCAGAGATTTTCATTGGTCGTGAAGGATGCCATCTCAAGCGCATGACTGAACTGTCTGGTTGTGATTACATCTGGTATGATTTTAAACGCAGTATCATTGAGGTATGGGGTAAGGAACATAAACTTCCCAAGGCGGTCAGGATGTTGAATAAACGTATCAATTCGCTGATGCCTCTACCATTACCATTACCACCACCACCGAGTCATATTCCCCGTGAATTCTATCAAGCAAGCCCCGAGTTGCAAGATCGTATCAAGATTATTGCATGGGAGCAGTATCCACGTGATATATGTTATATGATTTCTGGATCAGAGTCTGATGTTATGAAGTTTTATTTTGAAAATATTTTACGAAAGTACCCATCAAATCCATATACTACTGAAATCAAGACCAAAGAGACCAAGGTGGATGGAACTGTTGAAATTTTAGTTAAACGTTTGAGTTCCTCTGAATAGAAAGAAGAAGAAACATGTGTGGTAGACTTGAAATTATCATGGGCAATATGTTTTCAGGTAAAACATCTGAATTGATTAGACGGATTAAACGGCATAATTGTATAGGTGATTCAGTTTTGGTTATAAATTCAAAAACTGATACAAGAAACGAAGAGAGCGTTATTCAGACACATGACAAGGCAACATTCGAATGTATCAAAACTAATAATCTATTCGAAGTGTCTACAAGTCAGTTGTACAAAAATGCAAAAGTTATTGCAGTTGATGAAGCTCAGTTTTTTAGTAATTTAAGGTTTTTTGTGGAGCGCGCAATGGATGACAAGAAGCACGTGATTCTAGCTGGACTGGATGGGGATTATCAACAACAAGTATTTGGAGAACTTCTTTTCATGATCCCGCTTGCTGATACAGTCACTAAACTTAGTGCAATGTGTATGGAATGCCTGGATGGAACACAAGGGCCATTTACAAAGAGAACTGTAAAAAGTTCAAAGCAGGAGTTAGTCGGTGATGTTGATAGTTATAGAGCTGTGTGTAGAAAACATTTGTAAACAATTTATTAGTACCTGTCCCTAATCTCATGTCCCCCGGGATTATATGGCCCCATTTCTGATAAGATACTAGCCTGGTCATAGCCTGGTCCACCTTCCCAATCAAGATTCCACGTTACTGGAATATCTTGATTTTCATAGTTATCAGTGCTCATCATAGAAGGTAGTTTAAAAAATAAAATTGCGGCGATAATTGCAAGTAAAATAATAATAACTACAACTTTCATTTATCTATAAAGAAGAAGATATTTCTTGATCCCATTCACTATATAAAATAGGTTCATTAAAATATGAAGTCGGTGGATCAATATAAACGGGTTTATATCTTGGTACTACATTTTCTTTTATTATTGTTTTTGATGGTTTATTTGTAGAAAAAAATACAATGAAAACTAAAAGTAAAAGTAAAACAATGATTATTATAGTCTTCATTTATATTTCATGAATATTATTTATTAGCTACTGAATGCAAGTCCTGCCATTCCACTTTTAATACGAAGAATGTTAAAATTGACTGCATACAAGTAAAGATTCGTAGGTGCACCCGCTGCAGTAAACGTAAGACTTGATGTATCAAGACGACTGAAGTTACATGTTCCACATGGTTGATGTTTATTAGCCTTGAGTGCAAATGAAAACATTTTCAAGTTGAATCCAGAAGTTACATTTGCCACTGTATCAGTTTGACCGCCCATTATTGATGATCCAAATTCTGAATGATAATAATTTTGAACAAATCCAAAATAAACATCTGGCATAGCAGTTGAAAAGAGTTCAGTTCCATTCAGATATATTTGAACACCTTGTGTAGTAAATGGAACAGTGGTATTATATGGAACATCAATTGCACTATTACCCCACATTAGACATTTTACAGGATGATTTAAAAAACTTAAATCAATTTTAGAACTTGAAATAGCAGTTATACGCTGAACCTGTTCGATAAGAAGATCAACTTCCTTGTCTACGATCACTGTACGTTCATCTGTATCTAGAACTATATAGTTTGCATAAAAGTTTGGCTGTGCTACGGGATTAAACCCATTTCCAAATGTTACTCGTACTTCAACTTCGTGGTACTGAAGCGCAACCAGAGGAAGATAACATGCATCACAAAAGAAAAAGTGAAGTGGAACCCATGTAGAAGCAAGCAGATTTGTTACTGTACCTGTATTTTGAATATTAGTAATAGAACTTGTTGGAATAAAAACACCAGCAACTGTAATAGTTGTAATAGATGTACTAGATCCTCCACCTGTGAGACTAAATGTAGTACCAGACGTAACAGTGAGACCCGCAAAAACACCAGAAGTAATAGTAGCACTGACAGGTGTTCCACTGACTTTTCCACTCACGGTAGTAGTACCAATTAACATACTAATATTAGTAATTCCAAGCACACCGCTTGCATAAGTACTGGTAGTAAGAGTACCACCCGTAGTAATTGCACCACTTGCTACAACACCGGCTGTAGGAGTAACAGTTGTACTTGTACTAGATCCACCTGTAAAACCAACAATACTAACAGATGTGGCATTTAGAACGGGGCATACAAGGGTAGAAAATACAAGGGTACTCTGAAGAATAGTTCCTGTTGTATAAGAAATAGATCCAGTTCCACTTATTGCCCCGGTTGTATACGTGAATGTGGCACCTGAAACAGTACCTGGAATGATAATAGTTCCAGTTAGAGTACATGCTAATACCACAGTTGAAACAGTAGCATTAAATGTAGGATTGGTAATAGTAAGATTACCTCCTGAAAATGCAAAAGTACCTCCAGTAAAAGTGCCATTTGTAAAAGTACCCGCGTTTGTACCCGTGGATGTACCACTAAAAGAACCTGTTAGTATAGTACCAGCTAGAACATTATAAGTTCCGGTAGCATTTGTAATACTAGCACCCGCAACCGTACCTGAATTACCAGCTGAACTCATAGTTAAAACAGGTGCAATAGATCCACCAGAAAATGTACCATTTAAAGCAAGTGTAGCCAGTGTCATATTACCAGCTGCACTGGTTGTACTTATACCAGTTATAGCTGGAGTAGTTGAAAGAGTGCTAGTAAAAGTAAAGCCAGCAACAGCCGTGGCTGCAACAACACCGGTAGTAACAGAAGAAGTTACAGGGGTACCAGTGGAACTATTAATACTAAAAGGAATACCTGTAAATGCACCAGGTGTAAATGTACCGGCAGCTGTCGTGATAAGAGTACCGGGTTCAGAAAGAGCTCCACCACTGTAAATCTCATATCCCGTTGTATTCAGTCCGAATCCTTTGGCAGATGAATCGGCCAAAAACTTTTGCCAAAGTTGAGTCATATAAAACCCATCTTGACGATCGATAAGCTGACCACCGATATACAACTCAAAAATTGTATCTTGAATATTTGATAATGTAGTAGTACTTCCATTTATATAAGTTGGATTCATATCCATCCATATGTACCCAAGGAGATCACCCTTGTTGAGTATTTTTAATGAAAGCTGTTGAGATGGACCAGCTGTTCCTGCATAATTAACCTGTACTGGTTTTTGTGCAAAATTTGTATAACGTTTATACTGCTGATGAAAAAATGACACTTCTGGCTTTCCTGTTAGATATGCGTCCTGAACACCCTTTGCAACTAATTCAACAAGTGCACCTGTCATTTATATTACTATAGAAATATATTAAAAGTATAAGACGCTGGTTAGTAAAGAAGAAGTACCTAATGGTTGTATTTGCTGCATTAACGTGGGAAGCAAATGATTTTTTCGAAGAAATTGGCGAAGGTGAAGACATGATCAAAAAAGGTACTGACCATATTATCAACATCTTTGGCAGAACAGAAGATGGTAGTTCTGTATGTGTTTCAACATCATTCAGTCCATACTTTTTCATAAAACTTCAAAAAAATATAAACGACGGAGGTGTTCAAATTTTATATGACAAAATTAAAAAAACGTGTCCTGCGGTAAAAAGTTTTAGTAAAACAACATCCAAGGATCTCTGGGGATTTCAAAATAATGAAAAGTTTCCATTTATGAAACTAAACTTTTCAACATTGGCTGATATGAAAATGTGTAGTGGAAAGTTGAAATACCCATTAAAAGGTGAAACATATGCAGTCAAGATTTATGAATCGAATATAGAACCAATGCTTCGTTTGATGCACCGTTCTGGTATCCAGTCAACTGGCTGGATTGATACAGGTTCAAAGTGTGTTAGATCTCATCTCGCCAAGACTAATATTGATTTATTCTGTAATGACTGGACTGATCTAAAACCAGTTGCCCGTGATGACATTGCTCCATTTATCATTTCATCATTTGATATTGAAACAAATAGTTCTACTGGAAAGTTTCCTGATCCTGACATTGAAGGTGATGCATGCTTTCAAATTGCAATTACACTCAAGTACCAGGGTCAAACTGAACTTTTTGATAAGACTTGTCTGTGCTACAAAAAGACTAGTCCGCGTGATGACTGTACCATTATTAGTTTTGATACGGAAAAGGAACTGTTAATGGGATTTCATGATTACATTATCAAACACGATATCGATGTCATGACCGGGTGGAATATCTTTGGGTTTGATTTAGAGTATATTTTTAAAAGGGCTCTTTTAGTTGATTGTTCTGAAGAGTTTTACAAACTGGGTAAACTCAAGGATCAACACTGTACCATGGTATATAAAAAGTTATCATCAAGTGCACTTGGTGATAATACCCTAAAACTTTTACCAATGTCTGGTAGATTTATTTTTGACTTGTTTCATGAGGTCAAGAGAGAACAAAAACTCGATTCTTATTCACTCAACTTTGTTTCAAAAACATTTTTGGGAGATCAAAAGATTGACATGAGTCCCAAGGAAATGTTTAAACGTTTTCGTGAAGAAGATCCAGACAAGTTGAGTGAAGTTGCAGAATACTGTGTCAAAGATACAACTCTTCCTCATCAACTCATGGATAAACTCTGTACATTTACAAACTTGATTGAGATGGCCAAAGCAACATGGGTTCCAGCATGTTATCTATCTGAAAGAGGGCAGCAAATCAAAGTGTTTAGTCAGATGACTCGAAAAGCTCGCGAACTTGGTTTTATGGTTCCAACTATTCAGTATGGAAAAGTTCAGTCTGATGCATATGAAGGGGCGACTGTTCTTTCTGCACAGACTGGGGCCTATTATACACCCATAACAGCCCTTGATTTTGAAGGACTGTATCCATCCATTATGATTGCACACAACTTGTGTTATTCAACACTTGTTATGGATCCAAAGTATGATAAATTACCTGGAATCACTTATGAATCATTTACAGTTGGGGACAAGACGTATACATTTGCCCAAGATGTTCCAAGTCTCTTGCCCGCTGTTCTTTTGGAACTCAAAGCGTTTCGTAAACAGGCCAAGAAGGACATGGCAAATGCATCGTCCCCCATGATGAAAAAGGTGTATGATGGTAAACAGTTGGCCTATAAGGTTTCAATGAATTCAGTATATGGATTCACTGGGGCTGGAAAGGGTATCCTTCCATGTGTTCCGATTGCTAGTACAGTTACTTGCAAGGGTCGCAGTATGATTGAAGAGACAAAGAATTATGTCGAAGAACATTTTCCAGGGGCCAAGGTTAGGTACGGTGACACTGATTCGGTCATGGTAGAGTTTGATACACAGGGACGTACAGGAACTGAAGCAATTGAGTACTCTTGGAAACTTGGTGAAGAAGCTGCTCAGCAGTGTTCGGCCCTATTCAAAAAACCAAACAATTTAGAACTTGAAAAGGTATATTGCCCCTATTTTCTGTATTCCAAAAAGAGGTACGCGGCTAAACTGTGGACAAAGGATAACAAAACGAATCAGATGAAGATGAATTATATTGATGTCAAGGGTCTACAAGTTGTCCGGAGAGACAATACACTCTTTGTCAGAGAAGTTTGCAAAGAACTTTTGGATGTAATCTTAGAAAGTAATAATCCCGAAGGAGCCATTACACTTGCTAGACGTCGGGCAGTTGAATTACTTGATGGAAGAGTTCCAAATGATAAACTGATCTTGTCTCAAAAGCTGGCAGATACATATACAGGTAGATTTGAAGATGAAAAGGGTAATAAAACAAAGGAAAGAATTGCAACAAACAGTTGTGATATCGATCATATAAATTTACCTCATGTTTCTGTTGTTAGAAAAATGAGAGAAAGAGAACCCGGGTCCGAACCACAATCTGGGGATCGTGTCCAGTTTGTACTCATTGATACAGGTGATCCAGGTGCAAGGCAATTTGAAAAGTCTGAAGATCCAAATTGGGTACTTACACATAAGATTCCTCTTGATTATAAGTACTATTTTACAAATAAATTTATGAACCCTGTATGTGACTTACTTGAACCAATTGTTGAAAAGGATCGGGTATTTGAAGACTTGATACCCAAGAAACAAAGGGCATCTACAAAGAAAGATCCAAAACAACCATCTATCTCTGATATGTTTGCGAGGAAGAAAAGAGTTTAAAAAAATTAAACATTATATAATAAAAGATTAAATGTCAACTCTTCTTGAAAAGCTTCAAGCTATTGTAGATGATGAGGTAAAAAAACAATTGATGAAGTACGCACATGTAATTTCAAAGAGACATGATATTTCTTTGAAATTATTACTTCAAGATATAGGTGTTGATGCCGAACAGCAAGAAGAAGTTTCTAAAAAAGCTGGACAGTGTCTTGGAATAACAGCTAAAATGACTCAATGTAAAACAAATGGAAAGCATGGGGGATATTGCATGAGACATCAAGATCAGAAAAAAGAAAAGAAAAAACCAATCATGACAAATGCAGTTGTTGATAAAAATCCACATATTGGTCACACAATGAAAGAATGTTTATTCTTAGCAGGATGTCCTGCATGTGAAAAATCAAGAGGATCAAGCCAGAACTTACTTATAGATTTATAACTCTAAAAATGTAGAACCATGAGTCGTTCAGATATATTATTAGAATCTATTAAAAATTTTTATATAAATGAAAAAAATTCAATGTATTTATATGATATACTTGAAAAACGTAAAGGAGTTTCTTTAAGGAACCTAGAATGGTTTATAACTGATTATTCAAAAAAGAAAAACTTATCATACAAGTCAACTGACGGAAAAACATTTATAGTACACTGTGCATACAAGTCAAGTCTTGATGGATACAGTAAAAAACTTTTTGATCCATTTTGTAGAACTGAAAAGTTTGAATACGAAATTCCAAATACAAATGGTATAAAAATCCAGACAACTGTTGCACAATTAAACTTTATAAAATGGTGTATCCAACATGATATTATTGATTATATTACCACACAGAGTCTAGTGAAACAAGTCCGTTCTTGTAAGTAATTGTATTGTATCCTGTATAAAATGTATACATATTATATGATGTGGTTCTGGATGGAATACCAGTTGGTGAATAAAGAGAACAGTTGATAAATGTTGACCTAGAATCCATTTGACTAAAATCTATCGATCCAGATGGCTGAGAATCAACTGGGTTTAAACAAAATGAATATGTATAAATATTTCTAGATGGTATAGATAAAGAATGATTTAATGGTTGAATAAATTTGAAATAATACGATCCGTCTCTTCGATTTACAACTGTAACTGGCTGAGCAAGACCAGTTGTTTCAATGCCATTAAAATAAAATACAGTTTCTGAAATAACTGGATTATTTGTTTCTTGTTGTGATAATGTATTTGTCCTAGAAAATGGTAAACTATAATCTTGACCAGAAAAATTGAATCTGTTATTATAATAAGTCGGATCAGACTGATTTTCATAGGCTACATTTCGTATAAACCAATGTAATATCTTTACTGATGTATTAGGTGTAAGATTTGCTACAAAAGGTGATTGTAAAACTGGGTATACCGAATCATTACGGGTAAATCCTACTAAATTTTTTTGAATATTATTTTGAAGATACTGTCTTTCAGCTGATCCAAGTATAATTTCATCAGTTACAAGATACATACTATTCATTGTAATGGCATTAGATGAACTAAAAAATGTAATTGGATTAAATGTTATAGTAACAATTAAATTACGATGTTTATATGCTGCACATGTTAGGAACCCGGGTTTAAAATAAAAGTTTTCGTGTAAAACGTGACTATCTGTAAAAGATGATGAATGTTTTCTCGAAAAGAAGAAATGTAAAGGTATGTATAAGTTTCCACCATTTATACTATCAACATTTGTTATAACATTAAAAGAGGCTTTTTCTTCTTTTGTGTAATAAAGTTCCGAGTATATAAGATTCCAGTCAGTTTTTATTATTTCAAGAATAGTGTCATCAAGTGCAATCTGAATCTGATTAATCATTGCTATACCAACATCATTACAATATTGTGGATTTCCTGGTACACCTGCTAAAGATGGTAATGTACATTTGAGATACATATTATTGATTATATCTCCCATTTCTTTGGGTCTAAGATTGAATGAAATAACCTGGTTAAAGGGCCAATTTGTTGATCCATCATTATTAAGTTGAATACTCGCAGAGTATTTTGTAAAATGAGTATGTTTAATATTTTTAAATTGATAAAATGAATCTGTTATATTGCTAATATTATTACTTGTAGAATTATTTATTAGATATGTATCTTGTAGACCAATTGCATCCAGGGAAAGAATCGCCCCGGTTCCAGCCTTTCCAAGTATAGAAATCGGCTCCATTATTATTACTATTGTACCATATTTTTAATATCAACTTTCCACATGTTAAGTATCTGAGTATCTCTAAGAGTTTCCAGTTCTTCAGTTGCCTGTACAGACTCTTTTGTAAGTTTTAAAATAGCCTCTTCCGTATACTGATACGTTTTAATGTCTAATAAATAATCAAACGCACCAAACTTTCTGACAAGTTCATCTTCCAAAGAACTCTTTTTTCTCTTGAAGATGATAAGATCACCATCAACAACTTGACGCACAAACTTTGCCTTGTTGCTAAGAACCTGAGCTTTTTTAGTCAACTCTTCAATCATATTCTGCTTTCGCATATTGTAATATTTGACACGAATCTCAATAAAATCTACAAGTATTTCCTCGGCGGATAAATATTTTTTTATGCCACTCAATGGATGAAACAAATGCATATTACTCGTTCGAATTGTCTTACTTAACTTGAGATCCTTGATAAGATCATGACCCTGATAATCATAAATCTCAAAGTAGACATCATTTGTAGTTGAATTATTCTTATACCCAGAAATAACCTTTTTTTCAAAAAGTTCATCCAGATATTCTTTGTAATCTTGAATCCATCTACCCGGAGGAAGTTCTGTAATTGTAACTGTTGTTCCGCTCAACGTATACAGCCCAAGTGCGATCCATGAATATTTATCATCTATATTCATCGTCCCTTTGAATCCTCTAAACCATGGATTCATCTTTACAAGTGGAAGACCTTTGAGAAAGTTTTTTATATTATTTTTTATATCATCTGGGTTGAATGGTGGAACATAACAGCTAAATCCAGTTCCAATACCCTCGGTTCCGTTTATCAAGACTGTTGGTAAGACTGGAACAAAAAACTCTGGTTCAATCTGTTTACCTTCATCATTCATATGTAAAAGTATAGGATCATCCCTTGGATCAAAAAGTTTTCTAGCATCTGGGGTCAACTTTGTGAATATGTATCTTGTCTGACTTGCATCCTTTCCACCCATCAAACGAGTTCCAAATTGACCACATGGTTCGAGTAAGTGTATATTATTTGAACCCGTGAAATCATGTGCCAACTTTACAATTGTTTCAGCGAGTGAAACTTCTCCATGATGGTACGAAGTTTTTTCAGATACATATGAAGCCAGTTGGGATACCTTCATCTCTTCTTTCGTGAGACCTTTTTCAAAACATGCATATAGAACCTTGCGTTGAGAAGGTTTGAGTCCATCGCACATATGAGCAACAGATCTTCTAAGATCTGCAAGACTAAAATTGATCAAGTCTTTGTGAATAAACTCTGAAATCTGTAAACCAGAAATAGATCCATAGTTAACTTCAAGATCAGATGCATTCTTTTCAGAACTATCAAGGAGCCACTGTTTTCTATCATCAGCCTTTGTCTTGTCAAACGCAAGAACTATGGCATCTTTTGAATTCTCATCCGTCTGAAAAGAAACTGTCAACTGTTTAATATTTTTAAAATACTCACGAGCTTCTACAGACGTGGATGTTCCGAGTCCCTTGTAATATTTAATCTTCCAGCCAGTCTTAGGTTCCTTGTCATGCCAGACTCTAAATGCAGAATCTGTATAAAATGAATATGTTTCAGATCCCTTTGTTGCCTTGATGATAGGAGTAACCATACTGACTACAAAGTCCAACTTTAGTAGACTTGGCCAAAAATAATGAATCATATTGAGAATAAGACCTTTGATATGACTTCCGTCATTATCAGCGTCTGTCATAATCATTAACTTTCCATATCTGAGTTCACTGACAGACGTATACTCTTTGCCTTGCTGAAGACCTAAAATCTTTTTGAGATCATTAAATTCCTGATTCGCTAGCAACTGCTTAACACTGGCATCTCTGACATTCTTACATTTACCTCTGAGCGGAAAAACACCATATAGATCCCTCCCAACAACTGAAAGACCTGATACAGCTAGAGTTTTGGCAGAGTCTCCTTCTGTTACAATCAATATACACTTTTCAGATTTAGAAGTTCCTGCAAAATTGGCATCATCAAGTTTTGGAATACCCGTAATCTTAGACTTTCTGGATCCATCAGTCTTTTTGAGTTCCTTGAGCTCCTTGAATTTAGCAATTGCAAGAACCTCATCTTGTATTCCAGACTTTAAAACATTTTTTATAAACTTTGGAGTCGCTTCAAAGCGACTTCCAAAATCATGCACCTTTAGTGTACACTCTGATTTAACCTGGCTACCAAATGTAGGATTTACCAGAGTTGAACGAACCATGACAAACATTGTATTTTTTACATTTTGAGGCTTCAATTGAAGTTTTTTAGACACCAACTCTTCAATGATACTACTCGTCACTATGCTAACAACATGATCAACGTGAGTTCCTCCTTTGGTTGTACAGACTCCATTGACAAAAGAAACTTGCTGAAATCCATCACTTGGAGCAATAGTAATAGACCATCTATCAGTGTTAATACTCGCAACTTGAACATCATCTGGTAAATACATCTTGGCATATTCTTCTGTAGTCATCTGTCCAAGACGATTTCCTTGGAATAAAATTTTACAATTTGAACTTGTACAGACGACTGCATCATAGACTCTTTTTTCAATAATTTTAAAAAAGTCATCATTGAGACCCGTCATACCAAAACGGACCCAGTCTGGTATAAATGTTATACAGACAGATGATACCGAGCACGAATGTTTTTTTATAACTGGTACACCCGGCTTTGACATGTTGTTTGTCCAAGACTGTGTGTACTTGACTTTATTTTCAGAGTCAAGGATTTCAACTGTAAATAGACTTGAATATATATTGGCAAGTTTAGCACCGTACCCATTTCTACCTCCAACAATACGATCTTGTGTATCATCATAGTTGGTACTTGTGAGAAGATGTCCAAATGTCAACTCTGGATTCCATATGTTTTCAGTTTCATGTTTGACAACAGATATACCACCAAGCGGACCATTATTTCCAATGGAAATTGAACCAGTTTCCTTGTCAACAACTATATTGATATTCTTGACAAGATTTGGGAACATTGAATTTCTATCAATTGCATTAACTAAAATTTCATCAAATATTTTTAAAAGAGCTGGCGAATACATTATATTTTTTTGTATAAATTTATTTTTTGATTCATCAAGTACCCAGTAGTTTTCACTCGTGTTAGCAGTTGGGCCAACATACGAATCGGGGCGTTTGAGAATGTGCTCAAGGTGGGAGATCTTTTGAATAGTTTCAGTCATTTCTTCTTTCTTACAAACACTGATACCCATTTGTTTATCTGCTTATTGACATTCGCTCAATAGTTTTTGGAGATGAAGAACTAAATGTCATGGCGGTTGAATATGCAAGTCTATCCGCAGCTTCATTAAATGGATGACCATTGTGAGCCTTGACCCATTGCCATGAAACATGAGGACCATTTAGATCATCAATCTGAATCCAGAGTTCGCGGTTCTTGACTGGCTGACCACCCGCGGTTTTCCAACCATTTTTTTTCCAGTTTAGTATCCACTTGGTAATACCATTCTTTAGATAACAACTATCAGTATAAATAGTAACCTTTTGCGTTCCAGTATGCTCAAGACATCTTAATGCAGCAGTGAGTTCCATTGCGTTATTTGTAGTATGAGCAAGACCTCCACAAAGTTCAAAATCTGGGCCAATGGCGGCCCATCCACCTGGTCCAGGATTTCCAAGACAACTTCCATCTGTATAAACATCCATTTACTTACTATAAAATATAATCTCTATATAATATAAATGGCACTTCCGTTAGCTCTTTTAGGTGGATTCATGTATTATAAAAAGAAACAAAACCCACCCATTGTATCATATAATACAGGCGGTGGTAATAAAACAGGTATTTTACTTGCTAATCAAAGAGGTACCAGTCTATTACGAGCTAATAATGGAAAAATTATTAATGTTCCAAGAACACGTATTAATAATAAATATAATCAACAACCTTTATTTTCTGCAAATGATTTGAAAAGAATGAAATAAAGAATAGAAACTATATTTAATAAAACAAGAAAAGAAATGGTTTCTGCATGCTCTCTCTTTTCCGGATGCGGTGGTGATACTCTCGGAATGACAAATGCGGGATTTTCAGTCAGATGGTATTCTGAACTTATCAAAACTTTTCAAGAAAGTCATGAGTTAAATTTCAGTGACAGTGTACTTTTGGGAAGTGACATTCGCAAAATACCAGATGAAAAGTTTATGGAACTGCATGACAAAGTTGATACACTCTTTGCCGGGTTTCCATGTCAAAGTTTTTCACAAGGTGGTAAAAAAGACCCAGATGATCCAAGAGGACAACTCTTCAATCAGTTTGTGCGCGCTACTCGACTTATTCAACCCAAGTTTATTATTGGGGAAAATGTAAAGGGACTCTTGACTAGAAAGATGACTAACGGGGATAAGTTTTTGGATGT
>Ga0209499_1001646_pt1 | contig 15148 bp, 28 predicted proteins | sample C_130208_EF_Meta_FD_187306 | JGI IMG/M metagenome (GOLD analysis project Ga0209499, IMG submission 187306) | Freshwater microbial communities from Lake Croche, Canada to study carbon cycling - C_130208_EF_MetaG (SPAdes) (version 2) | ecosystem: Environmental > Aquatic > Freshwater > Lake...
AATCTTGCCCCTTGATGCCTCGCGTTGCCATTGATTTGGTTGCTCCAGGATTGGAGTCGATGAAGGTGACAATCTCACGATCGAGCTTCTCGGTCTGATTGGCAATCAACTGGTCTTCCAGCATTGGTGGAGCGATGATGTATTCAATCTGTTCTTTGGTCGAGTCGATAGTGATGACAGCAGCTTCTTGAGTGCGGTCGCTCTTTCGATACATTCCAGCAATCTTGCGAACGAACCCTGGGCGGTCTTTTGTGACCCGAAGAGTAAGCGTTCCCACCTTGCCAGGTGCTAGGACTTCCAGAGGCTCGACAAGGTAGGCAGAGCCGTCAATGGTGGCAAGTTTGGCTTGTCCACCGATGGCAAATCGCCCTCTTGTCTCGGCATTCTTGGTCACATGGTCGATGAGGACAACTGCTGCCCCTGATTCAGATGCGACCTTTCTTGGGAATCGTCTCATCCAGTTGGTAATGGCATCGTTATCTTTGGACTCTTTCTCCCAAAGGCTTAGAGCTTCAGTCACGCCGTCAATGACGATGAGATTGGCGCTAGAAGGCTCAAGAATGGCATTCCAATATGGATCATCAAATCTTGATGCGCTATCTGGCTTGATGTAGCGGAAATTCTGCAAAATTTCGGCTTGGCTGACTTTGAGAGTCTTGAGTCTGTCCACAACATCGGCGGCATCAGATTCGAAGTCAATGTAAATGACCTTCTTGAATGCTCGAAGTTGCTCTGCCACTGCAATCTGTGCAATCCATGACTTGCCTGATTCTGATTCGCCGTATAGTGAGTGAACCTTGCCCTGATAGAGCAAATTCGCTCCATCAGTTCTAGCGAGCATCGATGTCTCTGGTCTGACATAGGTTCCGTCAAATAAGCTTGTCAGGTCGATTGGCTTCCAAGTGCTTGTCTCGTAATCGACAGGGAGATTGATGACTGGCGCTAGTGGACTTTGTTGGATACTAGGTAAGGAAAGAGAACCCAAAGAACTTTGTGCGCCGTAGCCTTGGACTCGTAGCGCTCTGGCAGTTGCTGAGAAATCGTCTCCATAGTAAAGGTGCGCATAAGCTGCGAACTTGCTGTAAGGCTTCATCGCTTCGAATGTTGTTGATGTTGAGAAGACATAAAGATTGTCTGCATCGTTCTTGCCAGTGGTTGCACTGATGCCGAAGTCTTTTCCTGGTCTGATCCAGTAAGTAACACCATTTGCCTTGTAAGCCACTTTCCAGCCGATGAGGATGTCTTTCCAATCTGCTCGCGCATTGAAGTCATCGCCTGGCTTGTCAAGATTTGTCGATTGTGGATTCGAAGTCAATCGCTCTGCAATCTGCTCTTTTGCTGGCATGGAATCAAGCGCTCTGAATATCGAGTGAAGTGCGTTGCGCTCTTCCATCGAGAACATTGGAATTGTCGCTGGCGATCCTTTGAGTAGAACCCAAGGCTGTCCAGATGGATGCACAGTTCCCGAAGATGGCGCAGTCACAACGAACCCACCAGTTCCACGAGTCTCAAAGAGAACTTCGACTGCATCATTTTCACCTGGTCGCTGAGCAAGTTTGGTATTGCCTGGAACTTCTTCATCGGCGATGCGATAGAGGAAGTGCAACCCGCCTGATGGGGTCATCTCTGTGTAGCCATTGACCAAGATTTGCCAAAGCTCTTCAAGTCCAGAATTGATGGCGATGTTGCGAGCCTCATCGAGCAATCCGCTAGTGACTGCTCGACCTTCAGCTTCTACCATCTCGACATTGTTGAATCCTGTGACAATGCCTAAGCCTTGCCCGCCGTTAGAGAACCATTCAATGATTTGCTCACGAGTGGCTCGCTCATTCTGATATTGCTTCCACGATCCGATTGGCGCTTTTGAGCCATCAGCTCTTGCTGGCACAACTGAGATTCCTGCATCGTAGAAGTTCAACGCTGCTTGCAAAATGTTATTCATTGAAAGCCCCCATGTATTTTGCAATGTTGCTCTTTGTAATTGCAGGTAATCCAAGATCACTGCGAGTCATGGAGATATACATCCAAGTCCATGATTCCAGTGAAATCTTACCCATCTTGCGATGTTCTTTGAATTGTTCTTCAAGAATTCGATGGTCTGCTCGACATAACAGCACAAGGTCGTTCAAATCCTCGTTGCCGAGATTCTTGTATGAGCGATGATGGAAATTGAAGCCGTAGCCATCGCGAGGATATTCATCGCCACAAGCCCAGCATTCGAGAGGTCTTCCTGAATCAATCCAATCGCGCTTCTTGTTGCGCCACTCAAGGGATTTCAGGTATTGCTTGTATTCAATGGGTGTTTGGGTGCTAAAATACATTTATTGGCTCCCTTCTAGAGCTGATCATGCCCAGGGTGGTTAGCGCCACGCCTGGGTCTTTCCTTGTCAGCGTAGCAGATGTGTTTGACAATATAATCGCGCTCATTCCATTCCCCCAACCCATAAACTTTCCTGATAAATAGTGTGGTACTTGCAAAGACTGACCATCTTGACTATCTGATAATCGCCGAAATAAATGCCATGTTCAGCATCGGCATCGCATTGCTCGAATTCGCCAAAGCCATTGTCAATAAAGAACTGGCACTCCTTGACGAATGGCGTTGTTCTCTTCCATCGCGGAGGATTGAAACTACTCATCCTCTTCTTCGATCACTGGAACTTTCGGCTCTGTCAAAAGCATGATATTCGCCAGCGCGATTCTCATCGCCTCATGAAATCCCTTGCGCCATTGCTCAGGTTGAAATGTCAGATGCTGTTCATTGAGCCACTTTGTCAGCTCTTCGCGAAGGAAGTTCAGTTGTGATTGTGTGAGTCCGACATCGCAAGTGCAACCTGCGCTCTCATCAGATCCATCCATTGCGATGCTCATTTCCACCACCCCTTTGCCATGCCGAGTCCGTAAATGCCAAGAACCACGCCAATCAAATTGATGCTGACGAGATAGCCAATGACTATCAGTGGAAAGTTCATCCCCGCCTCTTTTCTTTTGTAAGTCTTGCGTTCATTGCTAGGAATTGAACCTAGAAGCCGTCTTCTCCTTACGACTTGCGAACCTGCCAATGAGTTTGCGATTGCCCCGATATGTGTGACCCGAAAGGCTAACTTTCACACAATCAATCGCAAAGGTGTTGTGTGGATTAGAAAGGCTTTGCGCCCAACTTAGCCATCAACATTTGAATCTCTGGAGTCAATTCAACTCCATCGACTGTTTTGTTTGCAGCCACTGGCGCAGCCTGTGCTGGAGCAGAAATGCCTCCAGCAAGATAGGCAGTTGCCTTGGCTACTGAGTCGGCGTTGCCTGTTTCATCGATGAGAATCCAAGGTGCTGACTTGCCTGGCTTGGCAACTCCCTGACCAATCTTGGCAAGAACTGATTTGCCGATGTTGGACTTGAGAGCTGCGCGAAGTGCGACATTGAAGAACAACACTGATGTGTGTTCGGTTTGTGTATCAAGGTCAACGATATCAACCTCGATTGCTTCTGCCTCGCCTAATGAGGTTTGAATTCCTGTCTTGTATTCGACAGGCTTGATGATCAGCAGATGACCCTGAAGGTCTGCTGGCTTTACTGATTCACCACTTGATGATGATGGTGATGTGAATGGACTTGTCATTGACAGTCCTCCTTCTTTGGTTGGGGTGTTGCACTGACTTCGGATGAAGCCAATTCTCTTTGTACGAATCCCAAAAAAGATTCTGCCTGAACTAGAAGTTCGGAAATATATGGTTGATTCATTTACGCTTGACAACCTTTTCGTAGCATTCATCGCAGTATGGTTCCTTCCCGATGATGTGCTGAATCGGCTTGTTGGCTTTGCACAAGAAGCATTCTGTCTCCCATTTGAAAGCCATCATCGCCTCGAATCTGTTTTGTAGAACCCAGAGCCTTTGAAGACAACTGGGGTCGCTGAAAATACTCTCTCCATCGAGACAAGGCAATCTCCACACATAGGCGCTGGCGATTCGTCATCGATGGCTCTGCGCTGGTCGAGCTTGACTGCGCATCCTGGACATTTGAATTCATAGACTGGACTCATACTGCGTTGACCTCCCCTAGACAACCCTTGGAGCCATCCTGTGAGTTAGGAAGGAACCAAGGACAATAAGAGCAGAACAGGCTCGGCGTTGTCGGAATCAAATTCCAATTCTGAGGCGTTCCTTCAGGATCTAACTGCCAGAGCAGAACCTGAGTGTCTTGCAATCTTTGAATGGCATCGAGTGCCAATTGGCGGTTGTAGGGCTCGACAATGGTATGAAGCCCATCGAGTCTGCCGCCGAGTGGATAGAAGGCGAGTGCAACCTTCTCCACAGAACCTTCGCCAAATTCCTTTTCAATTCCTAGCCCATAGAGATTGATTTGAACTCTTTGCTGATGGGTCATCCCGCCTTTCTTGCGAGACTTCATCGAAGTTGCTCCGACACATTTGTGATCGATGACCATCTTCTGCTCAATGTCAAAAAGGTCAGCAGTGCCTGAAAGTTCATTAGTGACCTTGACTGGATGCTCAACCAAATAGAGTTTATTCTCTTCTCCGTCATAGACATCATTGAACGCATCTGCAAGCCAACTGTGCAAAGCAGTCCCAGAGATGCTCGCCCAAGGATCAGTGGCAGGATTGGTTTTCTCCCAATCGAGCAGTTTGTAGGAAATCTTTCTGACACAGATTTCGCCAACTTCACTCAAGCCAATGCGCTTTTGTTGTGAGCGAGGCGCATTGGCTGAGCGATTGTTGACAACTGCTTTGATTCTGTCAGCCAGATTCGAAGCATCATCTCCAAGAGGTGTGAACATTAGTCCTCACTGACAATGGAGAATCGGCGTGAAACTGATGTGACTTCGATTGCTGTCACCATCTCTGGCGGCAAGAGTTCGCGAATCTTCTTGGTATCGATGCGATTGCTTTCCACTGTTGTCCAGCGAACAGCCTCGCGACCATTGACCAAGCCGACCTCGCAATCACCCATCGCTGCCTCAACCTGAGCGCGAGCGATGTCAGCTCTTTCTTCCCACTCCTTCACCTTGGCTTTCGCCTCAATGTAAGCAGTCAGGAAGGCTGATGCTGTTGAATCGAGATCAACCATTTGCAGATTGATTTGTGTTGACATTTCCCCTGGTTTCCCTTCTAGTAGTAACTGTGCTTTTGCCAGAATGACTTGGCAGCGCAAGCGCCGTCAGCTCCATAGTGGCGAGAGATGTAGGCAATCGATGCGACTACCTGAGCAAGTGGATCGGCTGAATGTTTCAAGCCGATGTTCCTATATGTTGACTCCAACAACTGACCTACGCCCTTAGCTGTTGAAGAGTGGTTCTTTGCTTTTGGATTGATGTGGCTTTCCTTGGTGAAAATCCACAATAAACAGTTGGCTTGGCGCTTGACCATAAGTTCGTGAACGAACGCCTGAACCTTCTGCTCATCATTGAGAACAGGCTCTGCCTGGACAATGACAACTTTGACTTTGTGGGTTGCGCTGGAAAATGCAAGCCCACTGGTGATGCTAACTGCAACCATCAGACAGATTGTTGAGATGCTGATGATGGTCAATGAAACTGAACGACTCATTGATCAAGTCCTTTCCTCTTGGCCCTCTCCAAAGTTCGCTCAAGAGATGCGAGTTGAATCTTCAACTTGCGAGCGATTTCCTCTTTGGTCAAGCCTCTTGATAGGTATTCCTGAATTTCCCTGAACCTTCTGGTTCCATCCTCCTTCTTTGTCATCAGATGTTCTCTTTCCTGTGGGGTCATTCCTCCCCAGAATCCATCTGTCTCTTGATTGTCGATTGCGAATGAAAGGCAACTGGCTTTGTGAATGCAGCTGTTGCACAACTCTTGAAGGCGATCCTTGCGCTCTTCCAATTCTACCTTGGAGTCAGGAAAGAAGAAATCTGGGTCTTCTTCCATGCACTTGGCTTCTGGAAACGATGGAGCGTTGAGAAGTGCCAGCAATGTCATAGTGGGTCTCCGTATCCTGCTTCTCGAAGAAGGCGAACCATCGCCTCCATCGGCAAGACAGCCCACCATTGACCAGCGTTGGAAAAGCCAACGCCATTTGGCTTGATTGCGAGAATGCCAAAGTCTGCCTTGGCATTGACTCGCTCAATTTCAGTCTCTTTGATCCAAGCAGGAATCTTGTATGTCGAATGATTCTTTACTTCCCAAGCCAAGCAAGGTGTGCCTGTGATGTCACCTTGGTCAAAAGCGCCAGTCAACGCTCGTCTTTCCGCGCCAGGAAAACCCTGTCCCACGAGGAATTTGACGAGCGCTGACTCGGCTGCTGTCCCCTTCTGCTTGGCTCTGCTCATTTATGCCTTTGCAGAAGGTTTGCGCTTGGATCGGCAAGCGCAAGAGTGGAGTGCTTCGCGAACTTCATCAGCTTCGCGATACGCCCAATTCAAATCTGATTTCAATTCTTTGACTTCTTCTTCACGCTGATTCCAATACATGAACCCACCCAAGAGATATGCCAAGCCTGAGATTCCTAGTGTGAACAGAATCCAAGCGACTGTTGCTGGTGCGACATCGATTCCCATTTATTTCTTTCCCATCTTTGTTTGGAAGTTGTGCCATTCCTCGACTTCGAGGAAATCGTCATTCTTGTTGAGTTCGCCATCTAACCAAAGAACCATTGGCAAGAATGCGAGTGTTGCGATGATGATGATAAATAGTGTCATTAGAACTCCCAACCGCAGAGAACAACATAAGGATCCATGCCGTCTGCGTTGTCTAAAAGGATTTGAAATTCAGCTTGAACTGATGTGAGGAAAGAGCGAAATATCATCGCTGTTGTCCAGTCAGGTAGCCAGTAAGCGTTGGTGAACCTGTCCCAGATTGGCTCGCCTTTGACTGCCTCAAAGCGTGGAAGTTGAGATGCAAAGTCTTGATCCCACTTCATCTTCGCTGTGTAGAGAAAAGATAAATCTTGCACTGTGATGTTGAGTTGAATTGCCATTGTCTTGCCTCTCGCCTTGGTGAAGGATCCTTGTTCCTTCTCTTGGGATAAACGATAGCACCGACAAGTCAAATCAAAAGACCATTCAGCTGACATCGGCGTGGCGTGTCGTTCCTTACAGAAAGCGAAAAGACCCCCGCCAGCCGAAGCCGATGGGGGTCTTTTCTATTTTGCTGGCGAGCCAAGGCGAGGGTCAGCTACAAGCCAGCAAAAGCGCGTTGAATGCCTTCTGCAAGGCTTATCTGTGGGGTGTAGAAGGTATTCATCAAAGTGGGGTCTCCGACCCTGTAATCGACCCCTGAAGGCTCGGCAGGTAGGTTCTGGAAGCGTGGCTCATAGCCAGCGACCTTTGCCACGATCTGCGCCAAGTCATTGAATGAGGTGGCAATTCCAGAGCAAAGATTGGCGGTTTCAATGCCAGCCGCGCATCCTGCCTCAGCACCTGCCACGACATCATCAATGTGGATGAAGTCTCGGCATTGGTTGCCAGTTCCCCAGATTTCAAATGGATCGGCTCGGCGCAATCCGCGAGCAATGAAAGATGGGAATGGATAGTCCAGCGCCTGATCGGTTCCGTATCCTGAGAATGGTCGATAGACATGAACAGTCAATCCCTGCGCTCTGGCATGAGATGCAAGCATTTCGCCAGTCAACTTCGCCCAACCATAAGTCATGTCTGGAGTCTTGATCTCATTCAATTCAATATCTGACTCTTTCAATATCTGACTGACATCGGCAGTTTGCAGAGCTGTTGGATAAGCAGCCGAGGATGAGAAGTAAGTGATGCAGCTAGGCTTTGTCCGAAGCGCCCAACCGAACATTTCAGCATCGATCGACAAGTCAACAGCCAAAGCCAGTGGGGAACCTTCGATCATCTTGCGACCGCCGACAACTGCTGCAAGATGAATCACCTTGTCAAAGCGTGTGTTGTCAGTTCGGAAGAAGTCGCGAGCATCCATCGGCAATTTGTTTGCAATATCGATGCCGACTATCTCGTGACCTTCTGCTTCAAACTTCCTGCGAAATGCTCTGCCTACGAATCCAGCATCGCCAGTGATAAGAATTTTCATCTAAGTGCCTCAAGAAGTTTGGAATAGGCATCGCTGGCAAGATAGTCATCAAATGCCTTCTTGTCGGCTGAGTAGATTTCTTGAGCATTGACATCTCGATAGCCTTCATCCCATTCGGCTTTGCCAGCAACAGGGTGCAAATGTTCAAGGACAACTTCTGGGATATAGCGGAGAGCATTCAAGTCTTTGCCGAGTGTCATCCAGAAGTTGTCCAAATATAAGTGAATCATATCTGGGGGAACCATGCCACCCAGTGCGTTGACAATATCGCCAGACATTGCCACAGCAGTTGCAAGATTCTCACCCTGCAACAAGTCGTTTCCATAGACCAAGCCAGTGCCTAGTTCATCGAGAGCGTTGATGAAATGAACATCCCAGTTCTTTGTGCGTGGTCTGTGATCATCGCCAAGGAAAGCAAAATGGCGATATTTGTGAGCATAGTGGCGAGCAGCAAAGTTCAATGGCTTTGCCATTCCCTTGCCACGCTTTTCGACCATCAGCACATCGCAACCGAGTTGCAAGTAGGCATCCATCTGAGGTTCATCGTCATCGACAATGACAATCAAATCTGATTCGGTCTCGGTCTTTTCGAACGCCTGAATCAAGTCAGCAATGTTCTGTGGTCGATTTCGGCTAGGAACTAGCACAACGAGATTTCTCATTGACGAACCTCATTTGCGATGGCTGCATAAGCGCAGAGATCGATGAAAGAATCGTCATCGTATTTGTAGGCAAGGCGAGCCAGTTTCAGCCCAGCCATGCAGAGCGCAACCTGAGTCGCATCAATTTCAATTCCTAAGATGACCGACCAAATCTTTGCAATGCGTGTGTGATTGCGTAGCGGGTCATCGTAGGATTCATTTCTGTCATTCATTGTGAGGCGAATCGCTTCGCTAAGAGTCTCTTCTCGATTCATGCAACTTCTCCATCTCTTCAACTGGCTTCAGCTGAGATGGGTGCAATTGGTAATTCCTGACTTCTCTGCCAGGATCCCCAGTCATAATAGGTGACATTCCCTCAAAGATGTCAACCTCGCACCAACCCCTGAAAGCAACTTTTGGTATATCGGAATCTACCTCATCAACTGATAACCAGAAGATGAAGTCTGCTTTCCGTTTGATGGAAGCATACTGGGAAACTGAGACACAGCGCCCCCACTGTTCCCAATATCTTTCGCTCCAAGTCTTGACCTCGATGCGCCCGACATTGGTTGAGATGTCAGCTTCTTTGTCTTTGCTCGGATCAGAGAAGGCTGCCTCTGGCTCAAATCCGTTATCTCGAAGCCAGATGAATGCAGCAAATTCGCCAAGATGACCGACAAGGTGGCTAGAGAGAGTGTTCCTGTAATGTCCAGGATTGTTTCTATAGCGCTCGAAGGTCTTCTCGGCGAGATGCAAAGCTACTTGCTTGGTTTCAGGGTTGAGTGTCAAGCCCTGAATGTTCAAAGGTTATCCCTTGGGCTTTGTTATCGTCAGATCGTGTTTTGGATTAGCCCAAGCAACGATGACTGGCACGATGGAAAGCCAGATTGTGTTTGCTGCCTGCTTCCAATCGTGAGATGAAAAGTCAATAGGAGATTTGCCGATGATGACAACTGCTGTCATTGCATTTCCGACAAACCATTTCGCCCACATTTCGAGAACTTTATTGTTGAACTTCATCATTTTCCTTTCAAAGAGGCAACGAGTTTCGCTGCTTGCTCTGGTGTGATATTGATTTCGATGTGCATCCAGTCAGGCTTGACGTTCTTGTAAGTGCCACCTGAACGCAGTCCGTATTTCTTGCAAATGTCTAGGATTGCAGCTTGCTGTTCTGGCGTAAGGTTTCCAGTCTTGGAACCTTGAGGATGGCGAGCAGGAAAGATGTCAACAGCAGTGCCAGAGGCGTGATTGGATAAAGTTCCAGCGCCTCCCCTGACATCGCGAAAGGCGTATCCCTGAACTTCGCCTGGCTCTAACTTCTCGACTCGCTCATTCCATTCCTTGCAAGCTGCAATGAGCAATGGAGCAACTGCCGAGGCGCATCTGAGTTTGACTGGCTTTGCGCCACCGATGACTGTGAAGACTTTGATGCCAATTTCATCTTGATTGGCTGAGGCTGTCCAGCCATTTGATGATGTAAGGCTCACTTGGCTCTTGCCCTTGGCTTAGATTCTGCCTTTGCCTTCATCACTTCAACATCAATCTTGATGAGATTTTGATTCTCAATCAACTGATCAACCTTGTTGATGAGTCCAGTTTGTCCTTCGTTGTAAAGCGCATAAGTAATTCTTGAAAGTTGATCCTTGAGTTCATCTGTGTGAGTTCGGATTGTGTGTTTGGCAATCACACCAATGCCAGCAAGAACTGCCGCTGTTACGAAGAAATAGGAATAAATGATTGTTGCTACATCTGAACTCACTTTGTAATAACCAAAACGCTCATTGTCGCTGAACCAGTTGAAGTGATTCCATAGATGGGAGTTTCGTGATTTTGCAAAACAACCTTGTCACCATTGTCCATGCGATAGCCAGTTGAGGAAGTCACATTTGCATCGCCGAGATAGATGGTTCCTGACGAGGAGTGAAAGTTGACTTGCTCGGCTTGCATATCAGCTGCAACGAGAAGGGTTGCGGCAGTTGTGACTGTTACTTGAGCAGATGAGATTGCCATTTGTGTCTCCTAGAGTTTGGGAAGGGTTATTCGGTAATTTCAATCCACGATGTTGTTGATTCATCCCATCGATAATTTTTGCCATCGACAGGCATCTCAACTGGCGCTTTCCAAAATGAACCATCTTGAATCCATGAAGAAAATGGTTGAGGCGCAACGAATATATCTTTGTCGGCATCGTAAGTATCGCCGATTCCTGCATATTTGCCGCGAATCTTTGCATTGTAAGAGGTCTTGATCCAAGTGCCATCAAGATTGTCAATGAGCCACTTGTAGCCTTCATCGCCGTTTGGATCATTGTTATCACCAACAAGAACACGCGTGACTTTGTTGCTTGAATCTATTTCAGCCCAATTTGACATCTTTACACCGCCGTTTTCAAATAACGAACAATGACAACACCAGAGCCACCAGCGCCACCAGCATCGGATGAATTGAAACCACCACCGCCACCAAAACCAGAATTATCTGCGCCTGTTGCTCCTGCTCCGCTTCCATAACTTGAACCTGAACCGCCTACAGCATAATTTCCCGAAGAACCTGTTGATGTGGCTGTTGCCCAAGAAGTAAATGAATTGTAATTAGTGGCTGAACCACCATTACCTCCACCATTACCATAAGAACCAGCACCACCATTTGTTCCTTGCCCAGAAGTGCCTGTTCCCCCAGAACTTGATGACCCGTTGGTTGAGTTGCTTCCACCTCCACCACCCGAACCGCCATTACCGCCTGGATGAGAACCAGCCCCCACTCCATTTCCGTAACCACCGCCTATAGCAGTTGTAAATGAACCCAATTGTGAATCATTTCCGCTACTGCCTGGAACTCCTCCACCGCTTCCACCGCTTCCAATGGTGATTGAATAAGATTGTGGAGTCAAAGATTGAGATGCTAGATATACAAGTCCACCTGCTCCACCACCGCCACCTTGATTTGAAGCTCCACCACCACCACCTGCAACAATCAAAAGGTCAGCAGATAAAACAAAATTGTTGATTGATAAAGTTCCGTTGCCAATGAAAGTTCTGTAATAATAAGTTGCATCAGATGTCAGAGTTCCACCAGTAACTGTTGGCTTTGCAAAAGAAGTCAAGCCATACGCTTTTGCTGATCCATCTCCAAGGCTTGCCAATATAGGTGACATTGTTTCCCCTTATGCGAATTTGGTTTGTGAACCGATGACTGTGTATGTTGGAGTTGCAGCAGTCTTGATGATTGTGAAGGAATAAGCATCGATTGCAGAAGCATTTCCTGCGCTTGGCGCTAATGCACTTTGCCACTTTGGAGTTACTGTTGATCCGTCAACCTGGATGACTGTTGGATAGTAAGGTGTTGCCCCATTGGTGTTCAAGAAAACAATGGTGATTGCCTGACCTGTTGCAAGCACTGAGGCAAGTGTTGTTGATGAGTTGCCTCGGAAGTTCAAAGTAAAGTTTGCGCTGGCATTGGTTGTGTAATACCAGACAGTTGAAGTTTTGGCATCGACATTGATTGTTCCAGTTGCAGCTGAAGCCACCACATTGCAAGTCTCAAGTGCGCCCAAAAGAGCAGGGTTTCCTGTATAGAAAGCGGCAAGCAGATTGAGCGTTCCGAATCCATCATTGAGATCCGATGCTGAGAGTGCGTTGCCGTTTGCATAAGTGGTTCCTCCACCTGTGCCTTTGACTGGGAATCCAGTTGCCATTTTTTCTCCTTAGTACCAGAGGGTGTCAGAACCGCCGAGTGTGGAAGTTCCCAAAATGAATAATCCTGTTCGAGCTGATGGGGATAAGTCTAACCCAACACGCCACGAAAACGGGGTAATGTCAAGATTCATAGCCTCGACAATTGATGTGAAAGTTCTGTTGCGGGCATCAATGGTTGTGCGTTCGACATTGACATTGTCACCAAGGTCAGTTTGAAGCAGTGAAGCCCAGAGTGTGCTAATTCCTAGCGCATCGAATTCAATGTGATCTACGCGAGTGGCTGGCAAGGCATTCTTGTCAGCATAAATTTGAGCCAATGTTGCAGCCACAGAATTGTCTGATAGTGGAGCAGTGATTGATTTTTGTGCCGTTCCGTAACGAATGACCGAACCTGCATTTGTTGCAGTCTGAGAAGTGCTGTTGTCTTGAACCAAAGTCACGCTATTGACAAGATATTTTGCTCCTGGGTTTGTGCTGATGGAGTCATATTCAATTGTTCCTGTGGCTCGACTATCTGAAAGAGTAAATCGATAAGGCGTGGTCAAGAGAGATTCGTAAGGAATAAGAGTCAAATTTCCCTGCCTGTCGGCATAAAAACGCCCGTATTCGCAATTGTTGGCTTCTTCAGATAATGCAAGAGCTGTTGCGCCATAGGTTGTTGACTTCATTGTGCGAGAACCAGTCAAGGAGCGCAGGGAAGCACTCCAACCAGCAGCATCAAGGATTCTACCCACGCGAGTTGCAGTGGTATCTCCTGCATAAGCCGAGGAAATGGTTGCAACTGTATATGAGCCAATCTTGGCAAGTGCATCAGTAAATTGCATCACGACAACTGGATCAAGGCTGATGTCGGTTTCTAATTGCTCAAGATAGCCTCGATAGATTACATAGTCAGTTCCTGACCAAGTTGCCCTGACTCGAACGCCCATTCCTTTGGTAAGAACTGAATATCCTGACCAAGCATACGAATTGGAAGAATTGTCTGGGTCATACTGGCTTGTGTAATTCTCAAGAGTAAGGCTCAAGGCTCCTGGCTGATTGGCTTGGTCTTCACGAGTACGACCTCGGCGAATGCTCATTTTTCGAATGTCACTTGTTGGAATTGTTGACCAATTTGCAGAAGCCGTAGAACCCAGAACATCGCTTCCATCGAGTAAGGAAATACCAAGAGTGAAAATTCCTTGATTGCCAAGGTCAAAATCAACCGAGATTGTCGGAGCATTGGTTCCGTCAAGCAGTGACATTTAGACCCCCAAGATTGATGGATTGAGTCCTCTTCGGCGCATCAAAATTGCAATCTGATCGCGAACCGATACCGCCAAATCTTGTTCCTGAACTACTGAACCACCGACATTGACAGTGACATTGATGCCGCCACCGAAGCCACCCTTGTTCAAAGGAACAACAGCTTCGGCTCCTGCTTCACCAATCATTGCCAAAGTTGGCTTGGTGACGATGCCGCCATCGGCAAGCATTGGAATTGTTGGAAGATCGATGCCAAATGACTTGCCGCCAAGTCCAGGAATCCACGATGGAATGTCAATTTGAATTGAATTCAAGGCGCGGATTGCGAGGTTTGCCATTGCGATAACTGCATTGATTTCCATCTTGATGCCGCCAAGGGCTGCATTGAAAGCAAATGAAACAGCCTTGGCAACAGCTGATGCTGCATCTTTGACTGCATCAAATGCGCCAGTGATAATGTTGCGGAAAGTCTCTGAATGTTGATAAGCAAGGATGAGTGCGGCAGTAAGTGCTGCAATAGCGATGACAACCAAACCAATTGGGTTTGCACTCATCACTGCATTGAGCAATGTCTGTGCGATAGCCATCGCCTTTGTGATGGTCTCATACGCCTTGACCGCAGCTCCTGCGAGCATAACCGCCCCAGTCAGAGCGCCGACCACGAGAACAGCCTTGCCAATCAAATCTGCGTGTTCTTGAATAAATGGAGCAATCTTTTGAAATACCGATGTCAATGATGTCAGCGCTGGAAGTAAGGCATAGCCAATCGATTCCTTCGCCTCATTCATTGAGTTCTGCATAATCTGCAATTTGCCAGCCGCAGTGTCGGCATTGGCAGCCAAGGAACCCTTGAACTGATCTCCAAGTTCAACAACTGCTGCACCAAAATCTTTATTCTTGACAGTGGTTTCATCGAGTGAAACACCAAGGCGCTTGAGTGCGCCAAGGTTTCCATCGTGTGCCTTGGCGAGAGCATTTGCTGCTGCCTGAACATCGATGTGCTTGGCTGTTGCAATTTCCATTGCAAGGTTGGTCAGCTTCTGGGCTTCTCCAACATCTTTGGTCGATTGCACAAGGCGCTGGAATGCTGGTCGAAGTTTGTCATCGGCGATACCAGTTGCCAGTGTCGTTTTGTTGATGTAATCCTCAACAGATTTGACAGTGGCATCGGTTGCGCCAGTGACATTCTTCAAAGTATTGACCAACTGAGATGTTTGTTGCTCATCTTCAGCTGCTGACTTGGCTGCTAGAAGAGCGCCAGCGCTGATTGCTGCAAAGGCGATTCCCGCCTTCGCTCCTGCATCTTTGATTTGATCGCTGGTTGATTTGGCTGTATCGCCAACACCTTTGATTGCACTAGAAGCCGAAACATCGCGACCAATCAGGTTCACGCCAATGGAAGCATCGAATGCCATCGTGATCTCCTAGTCTTTTGGTTGTGCAGCCTCAATCAAATCATTGATGACTTCAAGTTCTATATCCCACACATTGAAAGGCGTGATGCCTGGATATGTGTGCATTAGGAGAGGAAGGTTTGACCTAATCCTG
>Ga0209499_1001647_pt1 | contig 15148 bp, 2 predicted proteins | sample C_130208_EF_Meta_FD_187306 | JGI IMG/M metagenome (GOLD analysis project Ga0209499, IMG submission 187306) | Freshwater microbial communities from Lake Croche, Canada to study carbon cycling - C_130208_EF_MetaG (SPAdes) (version 2) | ecosystem: Environmental > Aquatic > Freshwater > Lake | place...
CCTCGTTCAGAGAGCCATTAGTGCAGGATGCTCAGACGAGGGAAGCTTAGCCTATGCCTTGAAGGCTGGAAGTGATACGAATTATGTAGATAACTTAGCGCAGTCTACGGCCTTCAAGGCCTATCAGGACCGTGCTATTATAGGCCTTGATATTACCAGTCTGAAGAATGGAAAGTTGACTGCCGCTAAGGCCTTAGATGAGTTCAAGCGTGTGAATGACCACGCCTTGTCTACACAGGATGGTGCTCTAGAATTCGCTTCCAGAGACCTATGCTTCAAGAGAGGCACTCTGGATTCCTTTGATTTCTGTTCCGAGCTAAGACCAACTACACCGCCACCCTTTGAGCTCGATTGCTTGCAGAAGGCCTTCTTGAAGGCGGGTGGACAGAAGACGGGTACGATGTATCCGAAGGATCCATCCTTCTGGAATGCCAGAGCGAGTAACTGGGGTGATGTATCCAAGATTATCCAGAGCATCGTGAATCGTCTATCATCTACGAGTCGTGCTGAGCAGGAAGCGGCCACCAAGGAGTTCTATGGAATTGCCTTGCAAGCCAAATCAGACCCAAGTACTCCCTTTGATAACATTAAGTTTATACGCATTGATCAAGGAAATCAAGCGCTGAACTTTTCTCAGATCGTAGGATACGATATGAAGGGAGTGAATGTCACGGTAGGTAGAAGAGTAAGTGCATCACCATCGTTGAATTGGGGTGATGATGCTGTACCAGCTAAAGTAGTGGATGGAAATGAACAACTCAAGAGTTTCCCGGATATATATCACAGCCAGGATGCAAATTACCCCTTCTTCCAGGTTGAACTTGATAATCCTATGCGTCTATCCTATATTCGCGTGTACAATCGCGGTGATTGTTGCCAGGACAGACTTGGAGTGTTTAGAATCTCGGCAATGGATATCACTGGAAAAGTTGTTTGGACCGATTTATTAAAGGGGGATCCTATCCAGACCTTTAAGATAGAAGAAACTCCTGCGAATGCACCACTTTCTAGATTTCAGGATATGTATAGCGCAATTGGATGTACAAGGATATTCACTGAGGCAGATATAGGACCAGATGCCTGGTGGAGAAAGCAGAACTGGGACACAATTCAAACAGATATGAATACATATAAACGGTTGACAGATAATTGTAGTGGAGACAATTGGCAACACGAATGGTGTTCGCCTGGTAAGTGCCCGAAGAAGTAGTAAACATAACTTTATAAATTCACGCAATAAAATTCTTAGATTTTATTACTTGAATCCTAATAAGAAAATGTTCGCGAGAGCATTCCAGGAAACTCTACACCTATCACAGCCCTTGCAACAGGTAAAACCCAAGGATATTCAACAAAAGCCGGTTCCCTTAGCACAGAATCCATCTCTTCAGACCTATATATCAAAATCCAAAATTCCCACGGATGCTCTCATCAATCGGCAATTACAGGCCGTTCCCCTTGGCGGAACTCGAAAGAACACCTGGTTAAATGCTCTCAATCCGTCTAAGACAGAATCTGTATCAGCAAATCATTCTAAATTCTCCGATTTCCAACACACAGCCACTCTTGGAATGGACAAGACTTTGGCAGCCAGAGATATGGCACTGAAGGATTCCTTGCAGGGCCTACAGATGCACCAGCAATCTGCGAAGCCAACCCAGCAACACATTGATTATAACAAGGGTCACCCGACCTATAAGAAGGATTTCTTGGAATCCTATGATTTCTGTGCAGAAATCCACGATACTGCGAGACCACCTTATAAGGTGGAGTGTATAAAAAAGGAATTCTTACGTGAGGGGGGTCAACCTGGGGGTGCCTTGTTTCCATCTGAGGAAACCCTTCACTTCTGGAATTCCCAGAAAACCTGGCTAAATCTGAAGGGCTACATAAAACACTTAGCGGCATCTACAGATTCTATGAATCAACAAGTTCAGCAAAAGGCCATCCTAGACTTCTATGGAATCCTGGTAACGCCGAAATCTGCAGATTTGCCCATAGATATGGATCCAGGACTGGAAGTCTTCTGGTTCACTCATTCTATGGATCTCACGGCACCCACGACCTTCTTGGGTAGACGGATTCGCACGACGGTACCCTTTATGAACAAACCCATTGCAGAAAAGGATGGCTCACCGACCAAAAAGGATATGATGTCTATCATTTATTTCACGAATCTCAAGGTCTATGATGAGCTGCCCATCTTTATTAGAGTGACGGCAGATGACGGTTTTGGAACTCATTTCAATGGTTCAATGACAGGGTATTATAACAATAAAAGAGTGAATGGACCCAATGAGCTCACATCCTTGACCTATATGACACCGACGACCTTCACGATGAAGGAAGAATGGCTTCTCAAACCGAATGGAAAAAACCTACTATCTGGATATTATCACCAAGGCATCGGTGGGCTCTATTATAATCTGGAACTCTGGGATGGTGACAAATGGTCTCAAATTCCAGAACGAATGCTCACTCTGACGAGAGATGCCTTTGCTCCGATGTTTTCCTTTGAGGTCGAAAAGAATCCATCTAACTATGGCTGTGATTACTCATTCTGTGACCGACGATTTGGTGGGTATAAGATGAAATGGAAGCCACTGCCAGGAGGGGGTCCAAACTTCTCGTATGCCGAGGTGCCGAATAATGATTACCCCTTTGGCAAACATATGATGCTCTTCTCTTCAAACAATCGTTCTGGTTCTGGAGGCTCAATTGTCTCTCATTTCTCTATGAAACTCTATTCCTTTATGACGATGACAATGCTAGTCACGATTCAGGAGATTCCTTCTAAGGCTGCAGATATTCTAGTGCTCCATTCACCTCTTGGACAGATTTCAATTCGTTTGACCGCTATAAGACCTGACCTGGTGTCTGTGAGTCTGGTCACGGTAAAGGGTTCCACACAAGAAAATCCGATTCTACAGATTGGTCAGCCGCATCTGATTGTGTTAAGAATGCTAAGGAATGATTATGATGTCTATTCCTTGGATTCCTTGCAGGTGGGCACAATGTCTCTAAGGGGTCTACAGATTCGCCCTGAGGAAATAAAGGAATCGAAGCCCTTCTTATTTACGAATGCTAGAGAGCTGGAGAACCCAGATTCAAAAAACGCATATACACTCTATCTTGGAGGACAGACAAAGATGATTGTGTATTGGTTACGGTTTTTTGATTACCCCTTGAAGGCCGAGCATTTGAAGAAGGAAGCCTTAGAGCAATGGAAAATTACGAAATTACGCAGTAGTTACGGTGAGAGTATCTGAATACGTAGCATCATCAGCATTCCAGGCACCTACAACAATCTTATAGGTTCTATTACTTGTTAATCCAGTGAGGACTGCAGTATTATTGCTTGTACCGTTATCGGTGAAACCGCTTGTGAGGAAACTTACACCGTCATTAATACTGTATCTATAATAATTGATAGCATAACCGCCGCTATTATAATAGGCACCCTGTCCTGTCCAGGCAATCGCAATCGAGGTCGACTGAACGGATGTTGTATGCAGATTGGTTACATTCTGTATACTGGATTGAGCCGTTGTGAAAGTAAACGCACTTGAATCAAGGGTTTGATTGAGAGTTGAGCTTATAGCACGGATAACAAGTGAATATTGTACATTTGAAGGTGTACCATAGAGTTGTACATTTCTTCCACTTACACCATTATCAATACCATTGGTAAGTCTACAAGTCTGACGAACACCATTCAAGTAGTACTCGTAGGATGTGGCATTGGCACCACCGCTCCAGGCTACATTGATTTGGTTTCTTCCATTGCCTGTCAAGGTTACACCTGTTATATCGGATATATCTGGAGCTGTAGTGGATACAACGAGAGCATCTGATTGGACTGCATCGTCTGCATTCCAGGCTCCTACAACAATTCTATAGCTGGTTAAAGCTGTTAAGTTATTTAAGATTGCTGTATTGTTCGTTGGACCACTATCTATAAAATTACTTGTAAGAAAGGTCGCACCGTTATTAATACTATATCTGTAGTACTGTATATTCGGATTGCCCAACTGCCCAGTCCAAGAAATACTTATAGAGGATCCTTTGATTCTGGTTGTCTGTAAGTTGGTGACATTCTGTATACTGGAGCCACCTCCAGTTCTTATTGTAAAGGTAGCTGAATCAACGGATTGACCTCGCGCTATATTTCTTGCGCGTATAATAATATTATATGTCGTATTTGTTGGTATCCCGTTGAATTGGACATTTTTCCCTGAAACACCATTGTCAGTCGTGAGTCTACCACCTTGACTTACGATTTTATCATTAAAATAATATTCATAGCTTGTGGCATAATTACCACCGTCCCACGCTAAATTCAGCTGATTTCTTCCATTGTTTGTGGCACGTACATTTGTAATAGCAGTTACATCTGGTTGTCCAGTGGTTACAGCTAGAGTATCTGAATAAACGGTATCGCTTGGATTCGAGGCTTCTACAACAATCTTGTAGTCTGTTAAAGCTGTTAATCCAGATATGATTGCAGTCTTGTTAGTTAGACCATTATCAGTGACACCACTTGTAAGCCAAGTTGTACCGTTATTAATACTGTATCTATAATATTGAATAATACTCTTTGTTCGAATCACATTTGGGCTTATGAGTGTGTTGATTCCATTTACTACAGAACTTGCATAATTGAGATCCGCTGTCAATGAACTACTTGTAACCTCGTTAAACCCGAATGCAGGAGCGGCCCAATTCGTATACTCACCACCTTGAGCATAATATGGAGTATATACTCTGAATACGGTAGTCGCACTGGTAATTGATAATTTACCACTTGCATTGACTGTTACATTAAAATCGTTGGCAAGTTGATTACATGAATATTGAATAGAATTGATAAAATCTGCAGATGAATACACACCTGGAGCAGAGAAAACTATTTGCAAGTTTTCACCTACGTAGATAAGAATTATACTTTGAATCGTTGGACGACTTGGATCACCATAATAGTTTAGATTACCTAATTGACTTGTCCAAGAAATGGTGATAGAAGAGCCTTTAATAAATGTTGTTTGTAGACCTGTTATATTTTGTATGCTAGAGCTACCCGTTGTTAAACTATAAGCGCTTGAATTAAAATTGTTACCGCTTGAATCAATTGCACGTATGATAACACTATAGGCTACACTTGAGGGAACACCCTTTATTTGTACATTCTTTCCACTTATGCCATTATTAATACCGTTGGTAATTCTGGCTGTCTGAACAACATTATTCAGTAGATAGGCGTAACTCGTTGCAGTAGCAGTAGGTCCTGACCAGCTTAGATTTATCTGATTATTCTGATTTGTTGTTAGCGTTATATCATATGGTTTGTCTACATCGGTGGCCTGATTAACGCTTGCAGAAGAAACTGTATTAATTCCATTCGTTGCGGTTATAACAATGCTATATGTCGTTGAAGGTAGTAAATCACTAAAGGTAGCCGTGTTACCGAACATAGCATTTTCACTTGAAGGTGTTGTTGTTGCGACTGTTGTACCAATTTTAAGACTATAGCTATACTCAGTTGCGCCTAGACCACCATCCCATAAAAGAACCATCGATGTTGGTTTAACAGTTCTACGCACATTTGTGATAGCAGATATAGCGGGTCCTGAAGTAGTTACAGAAATCGTAGATGAATTCACAGATGTGTCTATATTGTAAGCACGTATATATACATTGTATAAGGTTCCAATTGTGAGGCCGCTGAAAGTGGCTGTTTTAGTCGACGCAGAAATATCGACAGTGGAAGGCGTAACACTTGCAGCATTGAGATAATATGTATAATCTGTTGCAAGTAATCCTCCTTGCCAGGTAATCGTGAAGTATTGTGCGCGAGTCAATGACGTAGTCACAGCGAAACTTGTGATTGGAGTTACCTGATTTTCTAGTGTCGTAGCAACTACACTTGCATTTACACTGTTACGCGTATTTGTAGCTATAACAGTGATTGTATACTGGGTATTACGTACTAATGAACTGAACACGGCGACTTTATCTCCACCGCTCATAGACGATGGAGTTATACTGGTTGTAGTGCCACCGACTTGCGCGGTAAAGGTGTAACTTGAGTTAACTGTATAGTTGGCCCCAAACCAGCGAATGGCGATGATGTGTGCTTCAACCGACGTGGTTGTAAGATTTGTGATAGGAGTTATAATTTGATCTAAGGTTGCCACAGTAGTACTGACTGAATTAATTGCATCATAGGCATTCACAGAGGTCACAATCACGGTATAGGTTGTATGAACAGCTAGATTTGTAAAGACGGCAGTCTTAGTGCCTACATTTGTAACAATCGTCGGTGTCACCTGTACAGTACCAATCTTCACAGTGTATCTGTAGCTGGTCGCATTTGTACCGCCTTGCCAACTGAGAGTAAAGGTCGTTGCGTCAATCGCTGATGATTGTATGCTCGATGGGGCTGTAAGATTTGTGAGAGTCTTTACAGCAAGGGGAACTGAATTATAGGATTCAACAGCATTTGTAGCGATGATAGTGACATTGTATGTTTGTAGAGGTATTAATCCAGTGAAGATTATACTATATGGACTAGATGAAGTATTTACAGTGGAAGGTGTAACCAAGGTTACACCACCATCCAAACTATATGAATATGTGGTGGGACCATATGAATCTAAATATGCGGCGGTCGTTGCACCACCTGTCCAGGAAACAGTGAATCCATAGGGTCCAATAGAAGATGATGATCTTACAATTGGCGTTATACTAGATAAGGTTTTAAAAGTAATTGTGGGTGAAGTAACTTTATCTGTAAAATTATCTGCTGTCATATATACTGTATAGGTGGTTGCAACTTGTAGAGATGAGGCATCCGTTGTGAATGTTGTAGGCCATACGTAGTTTGAATCACCATTATCATTTGTATATACAAGAGTAATGATTGGATTATCATTTGTCGAATTGAAATATATTTTATAAGTTATTCTTTCTCCTGGAGAAATAACGAGAGATGCACCACCTACCCAAGATAAAGTCACGGCATTTGTATCTGAAATATTGGTTACACTTAGACTTGGGATTGAAGTGATCTGAGCAGTACCTGTTGTACCTATAGAATTGTAAATATTAGACCCATATGAATTTGTGATTGTTGTACGCATTGCATATGTTGTTTTCTCTGTGAGATTTGAGAAAACTACATACCTTGTTACGTTAGTTGGTGCTGTATTTCCAGTATAGGATGATAACGTCATATTAGGCGTAGCTGCGACGGTCCCTGTAGAAGTATAGAGGGTAAATGAGTATGACTTATCACCTGTATCACTAAAGTAAAAACTTATCGTAGTTCCTCCATTTGCAGGCAGAGCTTGAACTGGTCGTCCATAAGATTGCAATGAGGTATAAGTATCTTGGAAGTTATATAAATAAAGCCCTGTTAAAATAGACGCTGACAAGGCGGTTCCTGAACCATATCCATTTGTTGGTTTTACATTCACTGTATAGGCTGTATTATTAGTAAATGTCATATTTTGAAAGGCTGCTGTTTTGTCTTTCAAACTGTATTCATAAGGTATGACTAAATTACCGTTAATTCTAAATTCATATTCAGTTGCATTTGTACCTCCTGTCCAATTTACACCCAACGAAGGATAATTTGGATCTGTAGTAGGAATATAACAGTATACCCCTGTTACTGCAGAAGATTTTTCTTAATGAAGAATACTCTATTCCACCATTCACATATGAATCATTGACATATAAGTTTCCAGAGGTATCTGAAGCCATACAATTCATTGATGAAAATAGCGCATTTTGCACATTATCATCTTTATAGCCTTGTTGACCAGTCGTTCCTGCAAAGTTTATTTGTTTATTTACATTCAGAATTGAAGTGACACTTACGATGGAATATATATTTCCTGAAGAATCATTTGTCATATAATAATAAACTTCACTATTTGTACTTGTATTCAAGGTTGTTACTACACCAGTTTTACTTATTTTTCTTATTCTATCTAGTTCACTTGCATATATATTTCCAGATAAATCAATTGATAAACGTAGGTCATTACCAAGAAATTTTGCTGATGTACCTGTACCATTATCTGAATTTGTACCATTTCCTTGTGTAGATCCCGCTAAGGTTGTCACGTTTCCACTTGTATCTATTTTACGTACCTTGTAATTTCCTAAATCACCCACATACATAGTATTCGATGAATCCATCAATAGAGAAACAGGATAATTAAATTGAGCAGTCGCCTTGGGTCCATTTTGAAACCCTTGTATACCATTGCCGGCAAAGACTGAACCTACACCTTCTGGACTTACCTTATATATCGTATTTATATTGGCATAATATATATTTCCTGATGAATCTGTGGTCAAGGCAGTAAATAGAATGGGTGAACCCGAAGATAACATTGACGTGTAATTTATATTGTAGAAGAGTGACACATTATAATTGTTTGAAGGTACAACCTTATAGATATTATACACAGGGTTACCAGAAACCGTATCTTTTCTGCTACCTAGATATATAGTGTTGTTTCTATCAATTGCCATTGATTGTGTAGTATATTCACTTGAAGAGATTCCTGTTTGTGTAATTGTACTTACTATATAGGGTTGACTAGCGGTTGTTACTGTTATATTATTCATTGAATCTGGACTTGCACCAAGTCCATTTGTAGCATACACGAAGACAGTATAGCTTGTTCCAGGCGTTAATCCAGTGAATACTGCGGTCTTATTTGTTCTAGATACTGAACCCGTGTAGGGTACTAACATATTTCCTGTAGGATCCATCGTAAAAATATAACCGGTCGCATTTGTAGCACCTGTCCAACTGAGAGTAAATCCTGTGAATAAGATTGCAGAGGCAGACAAATTTAGTATAGGTGTTATATTGGATATAAGTGTTGTTATCGTAATAGGGTCCGATATAATTGTTTCATAATCCATTATAGCTTTAATACGGAAAGTATAGGTTATCCCAGGTCCTAATCCAGTAAAGTTTGCCCAGCTTGGCTGACCATCTTTATAATCTGTTGCAGATGGTATTAGAAATTGACCATTTTCAAGTGTAAATGTATAGGCATTTGGAATTCTATTAAACGACCATGAAATAGCGAATCGAGTTGTTTGAACATCACCCGCGCTTATAGCTGTTATATTGCTAACTGTTGCTATTTGGAAAGTATTATATACAAATTCTTGACTAAATACTTCTCTATTTGAAGCGGATATTTTGACATAATAATACATTCCAGGTATTAATCCCTCAAAGCGTACTACTTTTCTTGATACAGCATAGTCAATTGTAGGTGTTGCAAATGTTGTTCCATCACTCATATTCGTGTATGTATAGCTTGTTGCACCATATGCACCTTCCCATGACATAAAGAAGCTACCTCTCATAACTGTATATATATTTATATTTGTTATATCTGTGAGTGATCCACTTGCTATAGTCAATGTCGCTGAATTAACTGCACTGCTAGAATTCACTGCTCTTACAATAATATTATACGTTGTTGAAGGTAATGTCCCAAATATTACAGTCTTACTAGATACACCATTGTCGGTAATTCCTGTTCCAGTGTACGTTAATCCATTGTCAAGAGTATATTGATAATTCGTTGGATCGCTTGAAAACGTTACACCCCCATCTAAACTGTATACATACGAAGTGGCCCCTACACCGCCAGACCAGCTAATAGTGGTATTATTTCGGGTCGTCGTTTGCAGTTGAAGATTCGTTACATTCGTTATGTTAGAGCTTCCCGTTGTTGCAGTGAAGGTGTCTGAAGTGACACTCGTGTACTCATTTAACGCTTGAATAGAAATGCTGAAGGTTGTCTGAGAAAATAGATACTTGAACACGGCATTTTGCGCACTTATACCATTGTCAGTAAAGGGTCTCACTTGAACACCGTTCAAAAAGTATTTATATTGACTCGCGTTTGTACCACCAGACCAGCTGATTGTAAATCCATTTCCATTCACGGATGATACAGTTGTGCCAGTTATACTTGGTATTGTAATAGGCTTCGTAGTTACACTTAAATTGCTTGAGGTGTAGCTATCGACTGCATTTGAGCCGACAATATAGAGAGTGTAGTTAGTATCTGGCTGGAGTCCACTGAAGGTGGCCGTTTTTGATGCGACACCATTATCTACTGAAACTCTGGGGTTTCCTGAACTAAAGTTGTAACTATACTGACTTGAACCGACACCTCCTTGCCACGTAATACTGAAGTAGTTTCGCCCAATTGTAGCTGTGGGCGCTGCTAAATTCGTTATATCCGTTATACTTCTCGTGATTACAGTAATCGTTGAACTAACTGTATCTATGGCAGTTGACTTCGTATAAACAACGGTATAGGTTCCTCCAGAATTCAAGGAACTAAATGTAGCACTCTTTCCGTTTAATGTGGGTGTAATGCTTCTAGGACCCAGTCCATTATAAGAATCCATTGTAAATCCAGAGGTTGTTGAATTTTCACCACCATCCCATGTCAGTGTGAAGCTATTTGAACCACGTGACGATACTTGCATATTGCTTATGGCAACTAGACTTGAGGCAACTGTGGTGAAACTAATCGTACCTGATTGAATGTTGTGAACGGTATTTGACGCGGTAATTCTTACAGTGTAGGTTGTTCCAGGGAGCAAGCCAGTGAAGATGGCAGATTTAGAGGTTGATGCAGTATTAGTCGTTGTAGGAATCGTATAGGTTGAACCGTTATCTAAACTATAGGCATACTGAACTGTTCCATACTGAGATACGCCTACACTACCTTGCCAACTCAGAGTGAAGGTACGTGGTCCAATTGCGGATGAAGTAAGGCCGGTCATTGGAGTGATCGTTGTTACATTGATACTTGATGTGACCGTACCATAGGCATTTGTTCCTGCAACGGTAACTACGTAGGGTAGTAATGCTGGTAATCTAGTAATGGTGGCAGTCTTTGAATAGGGACTATAACTTGAAACATAAGGAGGTGCCCCTGACTCTATATCAACTATATTTGGACTTATCACTGTATTTACACCATTCACAGAAGAACTTGTATATGTAAAACTAGTTTCAGATGAACTACTTGTAACCTCATTAAAGCCTAAGGCAGCAGCAAGCCAATTACCTGTTTCTGTACCATGATTAAAAATTATACTGAATTCGTAGGGAGTGCTAACTGATAGATATCCGTTTGCATTTATTGATACTGATACATCACTGGGATTATTAAATGCTGCAAAATTAGAGAAAGCCTGAACAAATCCTAACAAATCTGAGACTGAATAATAACCTGCGCTATAAGAAAGTTGTAATGTAACATATTCTATAAGAGTATCTATTTGAATTTTTACATACATATCAATAGAAGCTTGATACGTCGGATCACCAATGAATATTGCAGGGGTTGTTCTTATCGCAGTTCCATTAAAGGTAAAGCTATAATCCCTTGAATAGTCACCACCTGGCCAAGTGAGTGTAAAGTTTGTAGCTGTTATACTCGTTGTGGTTATGGTTCCTATTGGATTGGGTGATTGTTTAAGAGGTGAAATTTTTCTTAGAGGAGATGAAGTATAGATATAATTAGCATCATATGGTAAATCTGCAGCATATAGATTTCCAGAACTATCTCCAACAAGGTTAGGTATATTAAAGAATCTTGCAAGTGTGTCAATATTATCTATATAACCAGTAGCTGTAGGTGAGCCTGCAACATTGATTATTCCACTTGAATCTATTCTTATTATAGCATTATTATTATAACCATAATTCGCATATAGATTTCCTAGATTATCACAAGTCATATATGAAAGATAATAGGTTGGATCAATTGTTGCAAGGGGTTCAACTACACCAAACGGAGATATTGATATTACCCTGTAGTCAACTGAAAGCATAGATATATATAAATAATTAAAGCGATCCATTGCTATATATTGTAGTTGTGGAGTGGGATCCATATTATAGGCATTATACACTGTCGTTACAATCGCACCTGGTGTTATTTTACGTACTCTATAATTGTAAACATCACATACAAATATATTGTTGGATGAATCAATGACCATAGACGAAATGGAATCACCGAATTGTGCACTTGTACCAGTCCCATCTTGGAATCCACCTGTTCCACCTGCAAATAAGGTACTGACACCATTTGATAATTTATATATACCAGAATAATCAACATTGTAAAATATATTTCCTGATGAATCTATACACATAGCTGATGCAATTGATGTACCAAGATTATAATGTAAGCTTCTAGTGTAATTTGGTGTTATTTTATATATACTATTACCATCATAATATACGTTTGCTACATATATATTATTCTGCGAATCAATACACATTGCTGCATAACCAGTATAAGTCATCGGTGTTGTTAATACAGTAGTTACATTATACTGAAATACTTCACCGCCTGATCGAACCTCTGAACTGAAGGTTGTAGATGAGCCATATGCATTGGTAGCTCGAATGGTTAGAGTATAAAATGTTGCAGCTGTTAGATTATTAAACGTGGCAGATCTTAAACCGACATCATACTGAGGTACCACTACAGTGCCATTTAAGGTGAATATATAATCTGTTGCATTTTCACCCCCTTTCCACGAGACTAAAACCTCGGTAGCTAAGCAAGTGGGTGCTGAAAGCCCATAGATTCGAGTAGGTGGTGTTGTAATTCTTCTAATTTGTCGTATAGTATACTTATTATTTTGATTTTCATCAAGAATTAAAGTACCAGAAGAATCAGCAAGCGTATCAACAAAATAAATATTTCCGTAATTATCTGTATCTAGAGATTTAGGTGCAATAACCCTTCCTAAAGTATTTACACTATCTATATAACCAGTTCCTTCTAGAGAACCAATAATTGTAGTCACAACTCCAAGTGCGCTGATTTTCACTATGATACTTGTACTTCCTACAAAATAGATATTTCCTAGCTTATCACACGTTATAGAATTACACATATAGTCGCTTGTATAAAGAGTCGTGGCTACACCACCTGAAGTTATTTTTCTTATTCTATAGCCTTGACTTACATACATATTTCCAGATGAATCATTGGCTAAATACATCGGGTCACTTGTAAAAAGTACGATACCAGTCTCTGCTCCATTATCTGCATCCGTTCCATCTCCAGCTGCTGTTGTACCAAGGTAAGATGATACAGTAAGGTCTGGTGCTATTTTATTTATTTCTGTATAAGAACTGCTAGGAGCATACAAATTTCCAGATGAATCAATGATTAAATTTCCAGGTGAATCTATAGTAGCAGTTGGAGTAGGAAATTTATTAACACCTCCAGGAATTTCATATAAACTTGTCGATGACGAAAAAATATATTTATATAGATTTCCAGCTGTACCTGCATACCAAATATTTCCAGATGAATCTATTATTAGACTTGAAATTCCATCCATTATCTCATACTCCCCACTAATAACCATTGTAGAATACGAGTCAGCTGGTAATATCTTATTTATAACCTTCAAATAACCGGCAATTCCATACGAATTCAATGAATATATGTTACCACTTGAATCAAGGTTAATAGTAGTATTACTACTCAATGAAACTACTGTTCTCACTCCATACATAAATATACCACCCAAGGTCGATACTTGAATTTGCGTCGCTGGACCAGGCCCATATGCATTTGTACCTCTAATCGTAACAGTATAAGCTGTACCATTGCTTAATCCAGTAAAGGTTATCGTTCTAGATGCTAAGCCATTGTCCGTTGAAGGCGTGGCTGTCACGGCACCTGTACCATCATTGATGGTATAGGCATACGAACTCGCCGTTGCACCCGTCGCCGTCCAAGACAGAGTAAAGGCCGTCTGTGTAATAGAAGAAGACTGTACATTTGTCACTCTCAATAGAGCTCCTGTAGTTGGAGTCACCGTGTTGGAATTACGCGACTCAACTGCATTATACGCCGTTATAAACACAGTGAAGGCGGTTCCATCGGCTAGTCCAGTGAATGTAACTGTTTTTGCAGTTAAACTGTTATCCGTTGTAGGTGTCACAAGAGTTCCATTGAGACTATAGGTGTAACTGGTCGCAGTCGCCGCGCCTGTCCAGCTCAAAGTAAAGCCTGTGGCGGTAACCGCAGAAAACGATAATGTTACCGGTGTGAGAGTCGATGTCGCCGTCGTTACAGGAAGACTTGCTGATGTAACCGATTCCACATTGTTCAAGGCGGTTACCACGACCGTGTATTGTGTCGCAGGATTCAACCCTGTGAAAATCGCATTCTGACCTGAAACACCATTGTCCGTTGAAGGAGTCACATAGGTAGAGCCACCATTCAAACTGTACTTATACTCATTCGCGGTCGCACCTCCACCCCAGGTAATCTTGAACCCAGTGGTTTTAACGAGTGATGACTGTAGAGTGTTAATACTGGTTAGAGTACTAACCGCGGTCGTTATATTGATAGGACTTGATGTAATTGAATCATCCGCGTTGGAGGCTCGGATGATTACACTATAGGCGGTATTCTGTGTCAATCCAGTGAATACCGCTGTCTTAGTTAGTAAATTCGTGCTAATAGAGGGGGTCACCGTTATTCCGCCACTTGTCACAGTGAAGGTATAGGCAGTGGCGGTCGCACCACCATCCCAAGTCAAAGTAAAGCTTGTTGTTCTAACAGATGATTGTATATTCGATAATGCGCTGAGTGTAGAGGTTAAAGTTGATATACTAATATACCCTACATTATAATCAAGTGTAATATCCCCATTTGGTTGCGTAATTTCTTTACCAGCACTGAATGAAATACCGTAAGATGTTCCAGGTGTTAATCCATTAAAGGTAGCTGAGCGTGTTGTTGATACAATATCAAGAGTATTAGGTGTAGGAGTTGTATAATTGTTTCCTATGAATAGAACAAAGTAATATTGACTTGCCAATGCACGTAAGGCACCCTGCCACGTAAGCGTAATAGAACGACTTGCTGCTGTCGCTTGTATATTTGTTATCTTACTAATCGTTCCTGTAATTATACGGAAAGGACTTGATACTAAAGAATCATCGGCATTTGAAACTCCTAGAACAAAGGTATACGTTGTCCCAGGTAATAAATTAAATACTGCTATATTACTTGTTCCACTATCTTCTACTATCTGTTGTGGTGTC
>Ga0209499_1001651_pt1 | contig 15123 bp, 6 predicted proteins | sample C_130208_EF_Meta_FD_187306 | JGI IMG/M metagenome (GOLD analysis project Ga0209499, IMG submission 187306) | Freshwater microbial communities from Lake Croche, Canada to study carbon cycling - C_130208_EF_MetaG (SPAdes) (version 2) | ecosystem: Environmental > Aquatic > Freshwater > Lake | place...
CCCGGGGTATATACTTCCGAAGTTGATTTAAGTTTCGTAGCACAGAGTGTGGGAGTTACCACATTAGGTATTGTTGGTGAAACACAAAAAGGACCAGCATTCGAACCTATCTTTATACGAAATTTTGATGAATTTACTAACTTCTTTGGGGGGACATCACCTGAAAAATTTATTAATACACAAATACCGAAGTATGAAGCTTCGTATATCGCAAAATCTTATTTACAACAATCAAATCAATTGTTTGTTACGAGAGTTTTGGGATTGTCAGGATATGACGCGGGACCATCTTGGTCTTTTAAAACAATAGCAAATGTTGATAAAACAACGGTTGATTTCAGTTGTTCAGGTAGTTCATACGATTACGCATTATGCGAAAGTGTATGTACGGGATATACTGAATATTCATTTACATTACCGTTTACTGGGTGTAACAATGATATAAATTCAGTAGTGTTTGGACCAATTACCGGTGATGAATCAATTATAACAAATAAGTTTAATGAAACTTATGAAAACTTTAATGGGACAACATCAACAATTGTCTCAAATTTCCAACAACAAATTTTTAATGTTATTGGTTCTCCTACAACTCTTTCAACATCAGCAACATCGTTGTATTGTTATGGTACAATATTAGGTGATGACTACGATAATTTAGTTTCAGGTGGTCACACAAAATTAACAAATGTATTTGGTGTAAACAATGTTGATTCTCATTTATCTGATTATACAGCACCTGAGAATGACCCTTGGTATTACGCATTATTTGATAATAATTATGGTAGTTATTCAGGTAGTTCTTATTATACGGTAATAGATACTCTCGCTCAAAGTTCAACCTCATCAAATTGTTCATCTTTCTATTCATTTAGTGTAAGTGGAGTTTCAGGAAGTATTAATTATAACACAAACACAATTAGTGTTGTTTTACCTTTCGCAAGTTTTTCAGGAGCATCATTAACAAATGTTATAGCGGGGTTTAGTGCTTGTTGTACAACAGTTAAAGTTGGTAACACAGTTCAAACAAGTGGTGTAACTACTAATAATTTCGCTGGTGGTTCAGTAATTTATACTTTAATACCAAATGATGGTAGTTCAACAGGAACATCTTTCTCTGTAACAGTTGAGATACAAAACCCTTGTAATCCAATAACATCAGGAAATACTGGAAACCATACTTCCGGAACAATCAAAACTTGTTATACCGGTAGTGTTAGAGGTGTGGTATATGTTTATACAGGAACTTCTTATACAGATTATGACGATTTAGTAATTGCAACACTTCGTTCAAGAGGTATTGCAACTTATGGAACAGGTAGTGACGGACCTGAGTATCAAGTAAGTGGTCTTACTAATGTAACAATGAATTGTACAGGTGGATATTCAACCATTGGTAAAAATCCTTATGCTGAATTTGGATTAAACATAACTGATAAGGGAGGTAATACATTTTTCTTTGAGACATCGTTTAGTGAATCAGATTCTAAATACATATCAAAAGTATTTGGTTCTTCTAACTTTGCAAAACCTAGAACAACAGTTCCATTATTTGTTGAGGAAAAATTTCAAACATTATTAAATTATGGTTACAATAAAGGGTATATTAGAGGTATAGATTGTGATTTATTATCTTTACCAAGAGCAAAAGGAAACGACTTATCCTCAATAGCGTTTTATTTAGAAAAATATCAAACACCATCATCTCCTTGGGTTGTTTCAGAAGTAAGAGGTAGTAAAGTTTATAACTTATTTAGATTCACAACAATTTCCGATGGTAATGACGCAAATACTGAGGTTAAAATTTCAATAGCAAATATGTCATTTAATAATTTAACTTTTGACATTTTAGTTAGAGATTTTTACGACACAGATAACAACCCTGTTGTTATTGAGAAATTCACAAATTGTTCAATGAACCCTCAGGATAATTCGTTTGTCGGTCAAAAAATTGGTACAGTAGATGGAGAATACGCATTAAATTCAAAATACATTATGGTTGAAATGAATGAGGATGCACCAATTGACTCATTACCTTGTGGTTTCCAAGGATTTACGTTTAGAAATTATGGTACATCTAGGTCACCATTCCCAATCTACAAAACTAAATATGATTATGCTGGTGAAGTAGTTTTTGACCCCCCATTTGGATTAAGTTCAGGTTCTAACTTGGCAATCCAAAGTCCGGGAGATAATGTTCGTAGAACTTATTTAGGTATTTCTACAGGATATGGAACAGGATATGACCCTGATTTCTTCCAATACAAAGGAAAACAAATGCCGTTAGATGTGTGTTTTGCAACGGAAGGAGCTGATTGGTCATATAAAACAAAAGGTTTCCATATGGATATTAATGCGGCGTCAATTGTTTATCCGGGAACATCTAATCCAGAATTTTTTGTTGGGGATGCACCATTTACGTCTGACCCTGCGGATGAAACAAGTCCTTACTACAGAATATACTCACGTAAATTCACATTATTAGTACAAGGAGGGTTTGATGGTTGGGATATCTATAGAGAATCGAGAACTAATACGGATAGATTTAAGTTAGGAACATCAGGTTATTTACAAGGAGCTTGTTCGGATATTAAATATCCTACGGCAAAAGGTTGGGGAGCGTTTAAACAAATCAAAGTCGGTAATAATAGTGTTGATTGGGCAAACACCGATTACTACGCTTACTTATTGGGTCAACAAACATTCTCAAATCCTGAGGCGGTTAATATTAATTTATTTGTAACTCCGGGTATTGATTATACTAATAACTCTAATTTGGTCGAAGACGCTATTGAGATGATTGAGTTCAACAGAGCTGACTCATTATATATTTGTACAACAGCGGATAGTAATTTATTCATTCCGAGTCCTGACCCAGCTGCGTTAATATACCCTCAAGAAGCGGTAAATGAATTAGACGACAGAGGTATTGACTCTAACTATACGGCAACTTACTACCCTTGGGTATTAACAAGAGATAGTGTTAACAACACACAAATCTATTTACCACCAACGGCAGAAGTTGTTAGAAACTTAGCGTTAACCGACAACATTGCTTTCCCTTGGTTTGCAGCGGCAGGTTATACAAGAGGTATCGTAAATGCAATCAAAGCGAGAAAGAAACTTACTCAAGAAGATAGAGACACCCTTTATCAAGGACGTATCAATCCAATTGCAACTTTCTCTGATGTTGGAACGGTAATTTGGGGTAACAAAACTCTACAAGTAGCACAATCAGCACTTGATAGAATAAATGTAAGAAGATTATTACTTCAAGCTCGTAAATTGATTTCAGCGGTATCTGTAAGATTATTGTTTGAACAAAACGACCAAAAAGTAAGACAAGATTTCTTAGACGCGGTTAACCCTATCTTGGATGCAATCAGAAGAGACAGAGGTTTATATGATTTCCGAGTTACAGTATCGTCAGACACTGCTGATTTAGATAGAAATCAAATGACAGGTAAGATTTATATCAAACCAACCAAATCGTTAGAATTTATAGACATTACGTTCTATATTACTCCAACCGGAGCTTCTTTCGAGAATATATAATAAAAAAATTATGACCCATTGTAATAGTGGGTCATAATAAGCCTTAATTTGAAGATATGTTAAAAAATAGAATAAAAGAAGGAATTGATGAGTTTGGTGCCCCCGATGAGAAGTATTACGCATTTGATTGGGATGATAACATTGTCTCAATGCCAACAAAAATAATATTAAAAGATGAAGAGGGGGATGAAGTTGGGATGTCAACAGAAGATTTTGCGACTTATAGAGAAGAAGTTGGAAAAGAACCTTTTGATTTTGATGGTCATACAATTGTAGGGTTTGCAAACGACCCATTTAGATGGTTTGGTGTTAAGGGTGATAAACAATATATTGTTGATGCTATAACTGCAAAACCAGCACCGGCTTGGCCTGATTTTGTTGAGGCGATTAATAACGGTTCAATTTTTTCAATTGTTACCGCTCGAGGACATACACCATCGGTATTAAAAGAAGCTTGTTACAACTATATTGTGTCAAACACAAACGGAATCGATTCAGATGAATTAGTTAGAAATTTAGAAAAATATCGTGATTTAGCGGATGAGGAAAATGTCTCTAAAAGAGAGATGATTCGAGAATATTTGGACTTGTGTAAATTTTATCCTGTAACTTATGGTGAAGGTTCGGCAACAAATCCGGAACAAGGTAAAATAAATGCGTTAAAAGAATTTGTTAATTATGTCAAGGCAATGTCTCAACATATACAAAAGAAAGCTTTTTTAAAAAATAAAATAAATAATTATTTTGTTCCTAAGATTGGTTTTTCTGATGACGATTTAAAAAATGTGGAGGTTGTGAAAAAACATTTTGAGCAAGACCCAGAAAATATAATTAAAACATATTCAACAGCAGGAGGAATTAAAAAAGAATATTAAAATATTTATAATAAAAAAAAGTAATAAATAAAAATTAATAAATTAACTATTAATATAAAAACTAGGATTTCTAGAATGATAAGTTTTTTAATTCTAAAAGTCAAGAGAAAAAAAATTAAATAGGTAATATTTATAATAAACAAGATAAAAAAATAAAAATTAAAAACAAATAGAAAATGGCTGATTTATTAATGAAAATGCCCATCCCGTATGAACCAAAAAGACAAAATAGGTTTATTGTAAGATTTCCATCTACTTTAGGGATTAACGAATGGTTCGTAGAATCTGCTGCTAGACCACATATAACAATTAAAGATGTTGAAATACCATTTTTAAACACTTCAACGTATGTTGCGGGTAGATTTACTTGGGGAACAATTAATGTTAAATTTAGAGACCCAATTGGGCCTTCAGCATCACAAGCACTTATGGAATGGGTTCGTTTATGTGCGGAATCTGTTACAGGACGTATGGGATACGCTGCGGGGTATAAGAAAAACATTGACCTTGAGATGTTAGACCCAACAGGTGTTGTTGTTGAAAAATGGATATTAGAAGGAACTTTCTTATCTGATGTTAACTTTGATACTTTAGCTTATAGTTCAGACGCTTTGGCAACAATTTCTGCCACACTTCGTATGGATAGATGTGTATTAGTTTACTAATCAATTAAAATATTATATATTATACCCTACATTTAATTATGTGGGGTTTTTTATTTATATAAAAAAAACATAACCTATTATTTATAATAAAAACAAAATTATATGGAAAAAAATTTAATAGATGCTGGTACTGAAAATTTCAGTTTACCACACGACGTGATTCAATTACCAACCGGAGGGATTTTTTATAAATCAAAAAAGAAAGCTGTTAAGATTGGTTATTTAACGGCAAATGATGAAAATTATTTAATAGGTTCTGGCCGTAGTAGTGAAAATATTGTATTAAAACTACTAAGAAATAAAATGTATGAACATGATTTACGTCCTGAAGAACTTTTAGATGGGGATGTTGAGGCGATTTTAATCTTTTTAAGAAACTCTTCTTTTGGTTCGGAATATAGTGTTAATTTGATTGACCCGGGGACAGATAAACCATTTCTTGGTTCGGTGATATTAGATGAGTTAAATATTAGAAAAACTGAGGTTAAACCTGATGAGGACGGAACATTTACAACTAAATTACCGAGAACAGGTGTTACAGTAAAACTGAGACCAACAACTTTTTACGATACGATTGAATTAGATAAAATGGTGGAACAATACCCGGCTGGTAGACAAGCACCTAAAATTACTTGGAAACTATTAAAACATATTGTTGAAGTTGATGGTAGTTCAGATAAATCAAAAATTGCGTTATTTGTTGATACATTACCTATAATGGATTCTAAATACATAAGAAGTTTTTTAAGAGACAATGAACCGTCGTTGGACTTAAAAAGAAGTGTAATCGCCCCTTCCGGAGAATTGGTATCTTTCGAGATAACCTTTGGGGTGGACTTTTTTCGACCTTTCTTCTAATCATAGACAATTATTGATTGAGGAATATTTGTATTTAGCTCAAACAATACACGTATCATATTCGGATTTTCATTCAATGCCGACATATGTTAGAAAATATTTAATAAATCGAGTAATCGAAAACAACACACCAAACTAGTAATTTAAAAACTATGTTTGGTGTATTTATTTATAAACACATTTAATTATGGCACAAACACCAGGAACACCGGATAATAATTCAACAGGAGGTATAAAAGGGGTAGGGGATATTCTTAACTCTAATTTTAACCCAATAGAAATCGCTAAAGTAGTGTTAACACTTGATAATGCTGCCACTGAAATGCTTAAGAAATTTGGTCAAGGTCAGGCTATGGCGGATTTATTACGTGGTAGTATGGCGGATTCGGTTACTTCAGTAAGAAAATTGGGTGGTGATATTGCGGATGTTCTTAAAACTCAACAAGAGGCGTCGGCGGCTTTAGGTAGAAATATTGTATTATCAGAAACAACAACTAAAGATTTATATGCCACTATGAAAGTAACAGGTGTTGCTGTTGGTGAAATTGTTAGTGGTATGGCAAACGCAGGTATTGGCGCGGGAAAGGCGACAAGTGAAATGTTAAAAGTTGTTAACATTGCCCGAGAATCAGGTGTTAATGCTCAGGCGGTGTCAGGTGCGGTTATTAAAAATATGGAAGCACTTAATAAATATAATTTTGCCGGTGGTGTTGAAGGTTTAGCAAAAATGGCGGCACAGGCGACAGCGTTAAGAGTTGATATGTCGGCAACTTTAGGGTTTGCGGAAAAAGTGTTTAATCCTGAGGGAGCGATTGAAGTTGCCGCGGCAATGCAAAGATTAGGTGTTTCTCAAAGTTCATTATTAGACCCATTAAAATTAATGGATTTATCTCAAAACGACCCTGCGGAACTACAAAACCAAATTGCTCAAATGAGTAAACAATTTGTTCAATTGGGTAAAGATGGACATTTTGAAATTATGCCGGGGGCAAAACGACAACTGAGAGAAATTTCAAGTGCGATGGGAATGTCCTACAATGACCTTACTAAAATGGCTTTAGGTAGTGCCGATTTAGATAAGAAAATGAAGGAAATATCCTTTCCAAGTGCGACTGAAGACCAAAAGAAAATGATTGCCAATATGGCAGAGATGGGTGCGGGAGGGACTTATCAAATAAAAACAGCCGATAACGAACTTAAAGATGTTAGTGCGTTAACAGGTCCTGAAATAGAGGCTCTTGAAAAAATGGCGAATACCGCTCCTCCAACAATGGAAGAGTTGGCTAAACAACAATTAACGGCATTACAAACTATTGCGTCGACAATAAGTAGTTTGTCAAATATAACGGGTTTAGCGGCAGCAAGTAGTAAAACATCAGGTGCGGTATTAGGGGGTGTTAGAGCCGGTTTTAATGCGGCTAAGGACATTCCACCAGAATCATTGTCCGCTCATAATCTTGGTAAGGGAATTGATAAAACTGTTGATACATTAAAAGACGCTCTACATCAATACGCAGAAACCGGAACCGCGGCAATTAATTTAGGAAATGTAATGACTGATTTTGGTGGTTTTGTTAAAAAAGAATTAATGGAATCATTTTCAAATGTGAAGACTCAGGCTGATAAAATAAGTGCAGATTTTCCAATAATAGGGGATGTGTCAAAAGCTCTCCAACGTGTAACGGGAACTTTACCGCCAACAACAAATGCGTCAATACCAAGAAGTAGTGTTGGTACTAACAGTATAAGTGGTTCTCAACCTGCCACTCAAAAATCAACAATGGATATTAATGTAAATCATACTATAAATATCACAGCACCACCGGGTATAGATGTGAGTATGCTTCAAAAAGGATTAAATGAGCCTGACGTTAAACAACAAATTATTAATACGGTTAGAGATGCGGTTCCGGGTAGTTTTGGTGGTCCAATACTTGGTAAAAATGAAAAAATACAATAACGTTAAAAATAGGTTATTAATCTATTTATTATAAAAGAAAAAAATATGTCAAATAGTACATTATCGTTTGCCTCCTCATCTTCATTTAGAAACGTTTTATTGGCCAAAAACTTGGCACCATATGGTGTTACGGGGGTTTATACACCACCAGTGTCAGATATTGATACCGAAGTTGTATTACATAATTTTAATGTGATTGACTCTCCGGGAGAATTAATAACAAATGACCCATTTGCAAATCAATTATATCCATTAAATGAATATGGACCAACAGGAGGTTATAATTTAAATATTAATTATAATGGGGTTTTACTTCCGGTTAATTCAAATCAAGGTGAATATAGTCCAAACGATACAGTATTAGATTTAGTTAATGAATTTTTTATTGACGCTGCGTATATTGATAACTACTATGGACCTGTTGGAGGGTTTAATGATATGTTTGGGGTGACAACCCAAATATTGGGTCAACCGATACATCAACCATATGGGTCGACATTTATACCTTCATCATATTCTCCTTACTCAATATTATTATCAACAAACCCAACGGGAAGTGATGGTTCGTTATCTCAAGATTCATATTTGGCAAGATTGGGGGCTTTAACTCTCAATAAATTATTCCAAGACAGGATTGCTCGTGAAATTTTTATAAACACAGTTGGACAAGTTAATTTACAATCGTTACAAGACCCTTTTGAGGCTAGTTTAATTGTAACCGGACAAGAACCGTTAATTTATAAAAATTGGAAGATTACATCACCTGAGAACCCTATTGTAGCCGCTGCTGACTTAATTACAAGATTAGGTGGTGCGTATTGGCCTGTATCATTAATTCCGGGAGATTATTTTACAGATAACACAAGAAATGGTCAAACACAACAAACGTCAAATGCGTTAAATGTTGTTAATCAATTGACCGGTGGTTTTTTAGGACCAATATTAAATAGTAAAAGAAATCCTTCTGAGATATTTTTGGCAAATACCGGAAATGGACAAAGGTCAGTATTATTTAAAAATATAAATTATAACCGTTATCAACCAAACTATAAGAAAGATTATGGTGGATTATTGGGTATTGGGCAAGCGATTATTAGTTTAATTAATCCTGATAATGGAACTTTAGTTGGTGGTTATTATGTTGGTAGTAGAAATGCTGAACCATCTACAATAACTTCACCACCTAATCAAGTTCCGGTAAATGCTTTTGGACAACAAGAACAAGTTCCGGTGTATGGTCCATCTGAGATGGGTATTTTATTTGAGGGTAATCAAGATACTCTTAAATTTGGTCTTGCGGCAAAATCATTAAGTGACGGTGGAGGTATTGATGGACAATTTGTTTGGACATCACCAAAATATAAACCAAACGCCGGTTTTCACGCAACTCCGGGAGGTGGCTCAGGTTCTGCCGACTCTGAATATAATTTAATAAGTAGTAACTATCTTAAAGATGAATCAACTAATTTTGTGTTTAAATCAACTTCAATTTTAGATGAAACTCAAAGATTAGTTAACTCGGCGGATAATGTTCAAGGAATCTCAAGATTAAAACACGTTGGTAATGCTATTAACCAAGTTAGTAAAGTATTCCACGATGGATATAAAGAAATGACAAAAGGTTCCCAAGTTGTTTCCTATAAAGACCAAACAACAGGTGGAGAGGCGGGTATTGAGTATTGTAGAGTTTTTACTAAAGATACTCCATATTACACCTATAATGATTTACAAAAAACAGATGGTATTACAACATCAGGTAGAAAATTTGCTAGTTCAGTTCTTGATAATACGTTCAATTTAAATATTTCACCAACGAGAAACCCGGGGTCAACAAATATAATTGCCGATAATGCGAGTGGTATTGGTGGGTATGCTAAAAAATATATGTTCTCAATTGAGAATTTAGCGTGGAGAACATCAAGTAAACAAGGGTTTACTTATGATGAATTACCTGTTTGTGAAAAAGGACCAAACGGAGGTAGAGTTATGTGGTTTCCACCTTATGATATTAAATTTAACGATACAAGTAATGCCAATTGGACGGAAACATCTTTTTTAGGTAGACCTGAACCAATCTATACGTATAAAGACACTAGAAGAACTGGAACATTAAGTTGGAAAATAATTGTTGACCACCCTTCAGTAATGAATGTTGTTGTTGAGAAACAATTGAAAGGTCAAAATAAAGAAAGAATTAATTCGATTATTGATTCGTTTTTTGCGGGTTGTGTTAAGTATGATATTTATGAATTGGCTAAAAAATTCAACACTGTTCCAACAAAAGATTTATACACTTATCAACAGATATTAAACAACCCTAATTTAGATAAGAATACCGCAAAGGAGGTTATTGGTAATATTAAGGGACAACCTTCTGTTGGTACTAAAACAACAGGAAATGGGGATATGCCTTCAAACCCTGAATTATCAACAGCTAGTTTAACAAATTATGAAAATTTTGGATTTTATTTTGATAATGATATTCCGGGACCACATAATAAAACATCGGTTAATCCGGATTCATCATATAAATCGGATTATGATAACTACACTAGTAGTTCAAATCAAGATACATATGTTACTATCTCAAGTAAAACATTTAAGTCGAAGAATCCAAACCTTAATGTTAAACAATTTTTTGAAAACGTTGTGATTGATAATTTTGACTATATAAACAAAGGATTTATTGAGGGTGCTTTTAAAATATTAAGTGAAAAAACGGGAACAATAAAAATAACGTTAACTGCAGGGGCGTCAGCACCGGCAAGTAAATCATATAATAAATCATTATCGCGAAGAAGAGGAAATTCAGTTATCAACTACTTGATAACAACTAAATTAGGTAAATTTATTACTGAAGATAGAACTTTAACATTTTCTGACGTAAACTCAATTGGTGAAGATGGAATTGTAAACCCAACAAATTCAATGGGTTATGCGGGAGCTTCAATTACTTGTACTGATAATATTGTTGATAAAAATGGTAACGTTACTCACGATTCTCAATGGTATTCTGTTGCTGCAATGGCTTGTAGAAGAGTTATAATGAGTAAAATTGAAGTAAAAGGGTTGGATAAACCGGTGGAACCTGTCATTGTAGATGTACCACCACCACCTTCAGTTGAACCAAAACCAAAACCAAAACCGACATATCGAACAGAAAAAACAATAAAAGAAGGTATTAGTAAATTAATATTAAGAAGATTACTTTCCGAATGTGATTATTTCGATGTTATTAAGAAAGAGGTTCCTATGTTATACGATTCTATTCAGGAAAAAATTAAATATTTTAATCCTGCGTTTCACTCTATGACACCTGAAGGATTAAACTCTCGTTTAACTTTCTTAAATCAATGTGTTCGTCCTGGTGAAACAATTCCTGTTATTGGAGATAAGGGACAGATAGTTGCAAATGACGCGTTAAACACCTCGTTTGGAGCGCCACCGGTTTTAGTATTAAGAATTGGTGATTTTTATAATTGTAAAATAATTCCAAGAAGTGTTGCTTTTTCATATGACCCATTAGTTTTTGATTTAAATCCGGAAGGGATTGGTGTTCAACCAATGATTGCAAGTGTTTTAATGAATTTTGATATAATTGGAGGTATGGGTCTTGAAAAACCGGTTGAAGAACTACAAAACGCTTTATCATTTAATTATTATGCAAATACTGAGATTTATGATGAACGAGCTAAAGCGACGGATGATAGTTGGAAAAAATTAGATAAACAATATTTCCAAGATTTAATTGATGAACAACCTACGGTAACTCAAGTTGATAATCAACAAACAAATTCTGCAGGAGAAACTATAGGGCAAATTCAAACAACTGTTAATAGTACGAGTGGTCAAACGGGTGATATTACCTATATGAAAATTATGGATAGTTTATTGAGTGTTAGTAAAGAATATATTGTAAATTTAGTGAATCAATCAGAATCAACAATTAAATCATATAATGGTGGTATTTGGCAATTAATGACACAAGAAAGACAATATACAAGTGGAGAATTTAATATGGGAACGTCAAGTCAGTTAGTTAGAATTTATGGTAAATCGGTTTATGAACAAAGAGTGATTGATTTGTTTTCTTCATTATTGGATGATGTATCAAGTGGAACTAATTTTATTATTGCTGGTTTAAATAGTGTTTTTACAGACGCGACGGCAGTTAGAAGTGTAACAACTAATTTAACAAATTATATTAATACAATGCAGACAGATTTCAGTAATGGTATTGAGGAAATTAGTAATAAGATTGTTGAACAAGAACAGAGTATGGTGCAAGTTTTTAGAAAAATCAATTATGTGACAACATTATCTGATGGGGTATTGATAGATTCTAAACCAAAAATTTACACAATTAAGGCGACTGAAGAAGTTAATAGAGCTGACAATCAAGAGAGTGTTGATACATTCCAAGAAATGATATTTGATTATGATTTAGTTGCAACTAGAATGAACAAATATAACGAAACGTTAAGTAGTGCTGATTTTAATATAATTAGTAATGGATATACAGAACCGGGAGGGTTTACTTCATCTGTGTTTGATGATTTAACGGATAAAAGATTTTTTATGGTTATGGCACAAGTGTTTAATAACAGGAGTAATTTTAATACATTTAAATCGGCAATAATAACTAATGAGTTGGATAACACCTATAATGGATTATCTAAACAATTTAATAAAATTGTGGATAAATTTAGAGATAATGTAATAAAAGAATTAGATGTTGAGGAAAAAAACATTAAAACTCTTAAAAAATCATCTGATTATATTAATTGGGTTAAAAATAACATTTATAATAAAGGAAAAGTGCGTAAGTTTACATATACGACAGAACCTTCACCAACAAATGATGAACAAATTAAAAATTTAATATTATTGTATAAGGGTGATAATACGGGTGATAAAACAATTTGGACGGATAAAACTCAATTTAATTAAAAATGGTAAATAGACAAAATTATAATAGGTATAACGAATTTTTATTAAATGGTGAACAAAGCATTGTCCCGTATATTTCGATTTCAAGTAAATCCTCAGATAAAAGAATGATTTATAAGATAGGTCAATCAAGATTGGATAAAATATCTCAACAATATTACGGAACACCAACATTTGGGTGGTTAATTTTAGCGGCAAACCCAATTTTTGGTGGTGATGAATGGGCTATCCCGGATGCGGCTATATTGACAATCCCATTTCCTTTAGTATCATCTCTACAAGAATATAAATCTCAATTAGAAAATCATTTCTATTATTATGGTAGGTAAACCCGAAAATATATTAGTCGAATTTGACTATAACAATATAACAATTATTGACCCCAACAAAGTTATTGATAGTGATAATAAAGTAAAGGATAGGTATGTTAAACAAGAAGATTTAGTAATGTATGCTAATCTTGAATGTAATGTTTTACCAAGAACTAAATTAGCTCTTGGAACCGCAAACAACGATTCCATTAGAACTGTTTCTATTGCTAAAATTAATTTTTTAAAACCGGGTGATAAACCATATTTAGATAATTCATATACTGATGAATTAACAGGTAAAGGTGCAATAAAGGGTGAAGGTGTTAACCAACCAACTTTTAATAGTGTTACAAACCCAAATAACAGTGACGATTTTTATATTAAACAAACAATTAGTTCAGGTGGTAAACCCGGTGCATTAGATAATGGTTTATTGGGTATTACATCAATTAATATTAGACAAGGGTTAGATTTTTTACCAACAATTGACATTACTTTAGTTGATGTGAAAGGTCGTGCATTATTTGAGGCTGGTGATAACTCACCTTACGCAGCCTTTTTTAATTTACCATACCCATTATTTCATTTAACAATTAAAGGGTATTTCGGTAAAGCTGTTAAATTAGGATTAATGTTACAAAATTTCACAACAACATATGATTCTAACACATCTAATTTTACAGTTGCTTTAAAGTTTTATACCTACAAATATAGTGTTTTGAGTGATATAACTATGGGTGCTCTTTTAGCGACACCGCATATGTATCAATCAAGATTTAATATTAGTAGAACTAGTGGTGGTCCATCAAAAACAACTAAAACTGATGAGGTTGTTGTTGAAAAAGGTTATCAAAAAGTTAGAGAAATGTATAGTGAATATAAATCAAAAGGTTTAATACCTAATGATTTTCCTGAAATCACATTAATACAAATGAAGGATAGAATTGAAAACTTTATTAAAAATGTTCTTGATTCGTTTACGAAACAAAACTTAGACCCATTAACCAATTTGGATACTTACGCAACACAATTAAGGGACTATCAAAAAGAAGTATTTTATAATGTAAAAACTTCGTGGTTTAATGAGTTTATGGATACGGAGAATTATTATATTTTAAATAAATTATCAACAAAAGTTTACACTTTCAAGAAAAATTTAGATTCTCAAAAGAAAAGTGAGGCGATTTCAAAATTAAAAGGGTTAATTGAGAAATATAATAAATTACTTAACGAAAATGTTACTTGTGGTAACGTAAATGGTAAAGGTAGTTATACTATTAATGGTAAAGTGACAAAATGTTCAATACCTAATAATATTAAATATGAAACAAAAGGTGTCTTTACAATAGATATTAACCCAAATGATATTAATTTAACAGAAACATATAAGTTACAGAAAAAAAATAGTCAACCAACACCTGAAGATTTGACAAAATTCCAAGCAGAGTTGGCAAAAAAAAATCTTTTTGATAATACAACTATAACTCTTAAAAATGGTGCAAACCAAGTTATTCAAAATTACTTTGTGTTTGAAGGAACAGGGTCTTTTATTGATTTAACTGAAAAAATGAATAAAGATTTAACGACCAATCGAGGATTAATTGAAGAGGCGTTAACCCAAGCACTTTCTGAGTTATTAGAGAATAAAGATAATGGTATTGGGTTTGTCCCGACGATTAGAAATGTGTTGGCGGTTATTTTTGCAAATGGTGAGGCATTCTTACGTTTAATGGATGATGTTCACACAACAGCGTGGGCGCAAAGAGATTCTAAAATTAGAAAAGGAGTTATTTTTGATAAACAAATTGCAAACGCAAGTGCGGATAATAAAAGCTCGGGTGATGATAAAAATCAACCAGTTTATCCTTGGCCTCAAGTTATTAAACAAACTACCGGAGAAAAAGGTCAAGAAAAATATGAATTAAGATACCCTGGCGATAGTGATATTA
>Ga0209499_1001652_pt1 | contig 15121 bp, 13 predicted proteins | sample C_130208_EF_Meta_FD_187306 | JGI IMG/M metagenome (GOLD analysis project Ga0209499, IMG submission 187306) | Freshwater microbial communities from Lake Croche, Canada to study carbon cycling - C_130208_EF_MetaG (SPAdes) (version 2) | ecosystem: Environmental > Aquatic > Freshwater > Lake...
AAGAATAAAACAAGAATGGTTGATAAATTAAAAGCGGATAAAGGGATTAATGAGTTTAAGGAAAAAGAGAAGAGCAAAACAAGAATGATTGTTAAGTTGAAAGCTAAAAAAGGGGTTTATTAGCTTTTTTTCTTTTTTAAAATAGGACGATAATTATTTAATACTATAAGTTAAGTAAGGAGTTTATTTGTTACTTTTAGTTATAATTTATCCGGTATTATATGAATATTCTAATTGTTGAAGATCATAAAAATTTGGCTATAGAAGTGATGGATTATCTCTCTAAAAGCGGCTATGTGTGTAAGTTGGTGGGTAATTGCGAGGCCGCCAGGGAAGAAATCAGTGTCACTGATTTTGATGCTATTTTATTGGATTTGAGTTTGCCTGACGGAAGTGGATTTGATGTATTACAATATATTAGAAAAATTAAATCCATTAGTGCTGTGATAATTCTTACAGCCAGAGGGGAATTGGATGATCGAATCAAAGGACTTGAATTAGGAGCTGATGATTATTTGACCAAACCTTTTGCTTTAACAGAATTAGGTGCGCGATTGTATGCTATTATCAGAAGAATGAAGGGTTTTACTTTAAACGAGCTGGACATTCATGGTTTTAGTCTGCAAATGCAGGATTATAAGGTAAGTTATGATAGTATAGCTGTAAAGTTGACCAAGAAAGAATTTGATATATTTCGATATTTAGTTTTGAATAAAAACAGGGTAATAACCCGATTGCAACTCACAGAACATATTTGGGGTGATATTTTAGAAGTAAACTCTGATTCCAATTTTATCGATGTTCATGTTCGAAATCTCAGAAAAAAACTTGACAAACACACTAGTTTGGATTGGTTTGAGACCGTTAGAAATGTAGGATATCGAATTAATCTTTAAATTTTTTTCATGAAAATTAAACTACAACTTGCTATATTCAATGCGCTTTCCAGGTCATTAGTGATTTTGGTTTTATGGTTAATGCTGCCTGTTTTAGTTGAAAAAGTAGTTTACAAACACATCAATCAAAGTTTATTAGAAAAGAAACAAAAATTTATTGAGCATTTAGATAAGGATGAGATTAAAGATTTTATGGTTCGGAATGATTCTACCGAAACTTATGCTAGTTTCTCGACATTGCATAGTGAATTTCTTCAACTTTCAAGATTGCCAGTTAATTCTAAGGCTAACAAAACCATTTTTCTTACAGAAGCTCGAATTATTGAAGAGGAGGAAAATGATTTTAGAATATTACAATATCAGTTTAAATATGATCAAACACCGTATCAATTAGAGATAGGAAGTAGCTTAAGTGAAATAAAGGAGTTGACATTTATAATAAGGTTTTTTATTCTCATTGTACTTACAATTATTCTGATACTTACATTTTTGATAGATACTGTTTATATAGAGTATTTGCTTCAACCCTTTAATAAAATTATAGACACAAAAATCAGACGAATTAACGAACCGGATACTTTTGATTATACCCCTATTAAATCAAATTCAGCTGATTTTAAAGAGTTAGATGTTGCGCTTAATCAGATGATGTCAAGGATAAGTACACTTTTTAAAAAAGAGAGACAATTTATAGGTAATGTTTCGCATGAATTGTTGACTCCAGTTGCTATTTTAAAAAACAAATTTGAAAATTTATTGCAAAATGAATCTTTAAATGAAAGTGCAGTTGATAAAGTTGCTAATTCATTGAAGACGCTAGATATGCTAAAAAAAGTAATCAATAACTTACTACTCATATCAAGGATTGAAAATCATCAATATGAAGCAAATGAAGCAATTCATTTATCAGAATTGCTCGAAAATTTAATAACCGAATTAGAGGATCGTATTGAAGAAAAGGAATTAATTGTTACATTAAATTTAAACCCAGAATTTACTTTCATTGGAAATAAAACTTTAATTCATATTCTATTATATAATCTTATGGTAAATGCTATAAAATATAATAAAATAAAGGGGGGAATTACTATTAAAGATGGCTATAAAGAAGATCAGTATTATTTGTCTATTTCAGATAGTGGAATTGGGATGGATGAAAGTAAGCTAAGTCACATCTTTAACCGGTTCATTCGAATTAACAATGATCAGGAAGGCCAAGGTTTAGGTTTGTCAATTGCGGATAGTATAGCACATTTTCACCATATCCAAATCTTAGTAAATTCGATTTCAAATGAAGGCACTACTTTTGAATTGGTATTTCCAATCGCTGTTAAATCATAAAGAAAAGTTAAAGTTTCAGATAGCTTGAAATCTTCATTTAATCTTCATTTATCAGGTATAAATTTGACTCATAAATCAAACAAATAATTAATTTTTTAAAAAGTAAAATCATGAAAAAAGTATTAATGTTAGTCGCTTTAATGTTAGGAACAACTGTAATGGTTAACGCTCAAACAGAACCTGCAAAAACAGCTCCAGCAAAAGAAGTAAAAGCTAAAAAAGTTAAAAAAGTAAAAGCTATGAAAAAAGCTGAAGCGCCAAAAGGTGATGCTATGAAAACTGAACCAGCAAAGAAAAAAAACTAATACACCATTTTGCTAAAAAAAAATAATCCTTGCGATTATAAAAGGAAGTTAGCATAATAGTTATTAATTCAGAAAAGCTGATAAAGAAATTTATCAGCTTTTTTTTTTAATAGTATCGCTTTAAATTTATTTGGTATGGTTTTAGTTAAAAATAGATTAATAAAAGTTTATTATTATTTCATAATTTGTTATTTTGCATAAAAATTTAATTCCAATGATCATCCGCATTCTATTATTATTAGTTGTTTTTTTTGTAGTAGAACTATATGCTTATCAAGCAATAAAGATTTTACTTAAAGCAAAATGGATGCTGATTTCATATCAAATTATAAGCGCACTTCTGGTTGTCTTTATCCTTTATTCCTTGTCACAATTTGATCGTTCTGTTGGGCAAACTAAGCAAACATTGTTTACTATGGGTTTGTTATTAGTGGTTTATATTCCAAAACTTGTATTAACTTTAGTTTTATTAGGAGAAGATGTTTTCAGAATTGGGGCGGGTTCTATTCGTTATTTTGCAAAAATTGAAACTATTGAGTTTTTGTCTTCCCGAAGAAAATTTGTCAGTCAGATTGGATTAGGATTGGCTGCCATTCCTTTTTTGTCGCTCATTTATGGAGTAACTATTGGGAAGTACAATTATAAGGTAATTAAACAGCGTATTTTTTTTCCTGATTTGCCGGATGCATTTGATGGATTTACTATTACTCAAATATCTGATGTGCATAGTGGAAGCTTTGATAATCCGGAAAAAATTAATTATGCTATTGATTTAGTCAATCAGCAAAATTCGGATATGATTTTATTTACAGGGGATATTGTAAATACTGATGCTAAAGAAATGCTTCCATGGATTGAAACTTTCAATAAAATTCAGAAGCATGAATATGGTAAATTTTCTGTATTGGGAAACCATGATTATGGGGAATATGTTAGTTGGCCGACAGAACAAGACAAAGCTGATAATTTTCAAGCTATAAAAGATTTATACGGAAAAATTGACTTTAAGTTGATGTTAAATGAACATACTTTTATCGAAAAAGGGAATGACAAAATTGCGCTTATTGGTGTTGAAAATTGGGGTCACAATTTTAAAAAAGCGGGTGATATTAACAAAGCTTCTGAACATGTCAAAAAAGAAGATTTTAAAATATTAATGAGTCATGATCCAAGTCATTGGGATTATGAAATTCAGCATCACGATAAAAATTTCCATTTAACACTTTCCGGCCACACCCATGGAATGCAATTTGGCATTGAAATTCCGGGATATTTCAAATGGAGTTTGGCACAATATGTTTATACACAATGGGCAGGATTGTATGAAAATATGGGAAGATATGTTTATGTGAATAGAGGATTTGGCTTTCATGCGTATCCTGGAAGAGTTGGAATTATGCCTGAAATAACAGTCATTCAACTAAAAAAAGGGAAAAAAGTAGCATAATTCGTTTAAAATGCTAAATTTGCAAGGTAATATCGCTATAGAAAAGTAGTAGAAATTAAATATTTTGGTTTTATGTCAAAATTTGGAGAACTCATAAATGCCCAAGTTCCTGTGCTAATTGACTTTTACACAGAGTGGAACGAATCATCAGTGTCGATGCATCCTGTTATACGAGATGTAGCAGCTGCATTAGGTGATAAAGCCAAAGTAATAAAGATCGATGTTGATAAAAATCAGGAGTTGGCTGATGCACTTCGCATCAAAGGATTACCCACTCTGATGATTTATAAAGAAGGTCAAATGATCTGGAGGCAATCCGGTGAATTGGATGCCAATACCATTATTGGGTTAGTTCAGGATTATTTTTAATAATTTCGCATCTAAACCCTTTTTGTTTTATATAATCTAAAGTTTTAGGTAAGGTATATTCTAGATTTTTGAAAGCTTTTACACTATCGTGAAAAACGACAACACTTCCTGTTTTTATATTTGAAAGCACATTATCCAAGCATTTTTCGGGTGTGATAGTCTGATCAAAATCGGCACTTAGAACATCCCACATGATTATTTTATATCCCAATTTATGAATTTCCTTCGCTTGTTCAGGCTTTATTTTGCCATAAGGGGGTCGAAATAATTTTATCTGAAGATTTTTATCAGAAGCTTTTAGAATTTGGCTGTCACAGCTTTTAATATTTTCTAAATAGATTTCGGTCTCGGTTAGCCATCCGTTTAAATGATCGTGAGTATGATTTCCTATTCCATGGCCTTCCTCAATCACTTTATTGAAGATGTTAGGATATTTTTCAATGTTTTTTCCAATACAAAAGAAAGTAGCTTTTAGTTTGTGTTTGCTAAGTTGGTTTAACGCCCATTCTGTAATTTCGGGAGTTGGTCCGTCATCAAAAGTGAGGTAGATTATTTTTTCACGGTTGGGTATCTCCCAAATGTATTTTGAGAATATCCATTTTATTAGAGCATTTGTTTTTATCCAGTAGGGTTTCATTTGGTTTGTGATGGATTAAAATAGTAATTATACAAAAATGCAGCAATTATAATATTGAATTGCTGCATTTTCCTTTTTGATTCTAATGGTGGTTCTTATTCATTGTCTCTTCCGAATTGGTAGAAGAGTTTATTATAAGCGTTGAAAATATTTTTGTTTTTATTGTAGAAATCCAAGTCGCCTCTATCCTTCATGACCCCCAACAAGCCTCTATATCTTTCGATATCAGTTACAATGTCGACTGCTATTGCACTTTGTTCAGTTGGTTTTAAATTCTTATAAAAATTTAAATTTTCTTTGTATTTAGTCATCAATCGTTCTAATAAGTCACGAGCTTTTTGTTTTTCACCAATTTCGTAATAACCTCCAGCAAAAGGATCAACAAGCGAATAATAGCCATAGAAATCTAAAGGCATTTTATTCATCGCCAATTCGATAATGGTTTTGGCTTTATCTTTTTTACCTTCATTTATAAGCTGCTCCATTAGTCGGGCTAGATTCGTTCTGTAGGAGATGCTGTTTTTTCTTGTTTCGGGATCGTGATAAATGGTCTTTAAGTCCCCGTTACCCCAATCCAATTTCATGGCAATATCATACATTTTATCCGTATCAATTTGGCCCATATCAAGGGGACTTCCATCTTTTGGTATTGCCGTTCTAAGAGGTACTAGTTTATAGACCATACCGTCTAATTGCAGATAGTCTTTCATCCAAAGGTAATCGTCATCCCCGAAGCTGCCCCCTGTAAAATAAATTGGTCTTTTCCAATTGTTGTTGGCAATGATGTCAAGCATCATTAGCCTGTTTTTATAGAGTGCCTGTCCTTTTATTTCAATATCAATATAGGGTACAATAGAATCGTTGTATTTTGCAGCTACAATTTTGTTTTTGATAATTTCCTTTTTATCCACTGGGATTCTAACTTTATTGGTTGGATAAAAATGAATTTTTTGACCGTTTTGCATTTCTACCAGCGTACGAGGGTCATCACTTCCGATGAATTTCAATAAATCTTTTATATTCCAGCGGTTTTCCGTTTTCGGATTGTGAACTGCATAATCCAATTTATCTCCTACATATTGATTGTGGGTAAATGAAATAGGTAAACCTTCAGATTGGTAGGATTTCATTTTCATTTGATCAATATACCAATCGGTCATAAATAAGCTCGTATTTACGATTTTCACATCGGTACGGATATTTTCTATTTCCTGAGCATACCAAAGCGGGAAGGTATCATTATCACCAATAGTGAATAGAATGGCATTGGGTTCACAGGAATTCAGATAATTTTTAGCCATTGAAAGGGCTGTATATCTATTAGAGCGATCGTGGTCGTCCCAATTTTGTGAGGCCATTAAAACCGGTGCGGCAAGTAAACAAGTTGCAATTACTATTGGTCCGGCAATTTGAGGTTTTAAATAGTTTTTGACAGTATCGTAAATTGCATAAACACCAAGTCCAATCCATATAGCAAAAACATAGAAGGATCCCACAAGAGCATAATCTCTCTCTCGAGGTTCAAAAGGTCGTTCGTTGAGGTAGATTTTCAATGCGATTCCTGTAAAAAGGAATAAAGTTACAAGGACGTAAAAGCTTTTTATATTTTTGTTTGCATGAAAAATCAAACCGATAACACCAAGGAGAAAAGGAAGGAAGAAATACGTATTTCTACCTTTATTATTTAAAACATCATTTGGTAGATTAGCCTGAGAACCCAAATGCATTTCATCTAGGAACGTAATTCCACTTAGCCAATTGCCATCAAGATTGTCATATTTCCCCTGAATATCATTTTGTCTTCCGGTAAAATTCCACATTAAATACCTCCAATACATATAACCGAATTGGTATTCTACCATAAAACTCAAATTATCTAAGGTAGAAGGCTTTTCTATTATCAGATATTCTCCATAGCTTTTCAGGAACGAGATGTAGCCATTGGTATCAATTTGTTTTGATGAAAATGCTTTTCTGAATTCAGAAACAATTTTCACTAGTTCTTTTTCAGAATTGTATTCTGGTTTTATAGTAAACTTAGGAACATTAGTAAAATTAATATAATTTTCGGGATGGGATTGTGCTTGATCACTACTCCACATTCTGGGCAAGAATGCTTTTTGATTGTCATCACTATTTTGTTCTGCATTTTTGAAATTATTGGTAATGATATATTTACCTGTTTTATAATCTCTTTCATAGTTGGGCGCTTTGTCTAAATAGGGTGTATTTGCATCTAAACCGGCAAACATATCTGTGTATTGAGGTCCGTAAAACAGAGGATTTACACCATATTGTTCTCTGTTATAATAGGCAAGAACTTCGGCAGCATCAGAGGGTTTATTCTCGTTGATCACGGTATTTGCATTAGCACGAATAGGCAACATCATCCATGTTGAAAAACCAATTAATATGAATAAGATGCATAAGACAATAGTATTGGCCTGAACCATTCCTTTTTGTTTGGTATATTTTATTCCAAAATAAAAGAAAGCTATAAAAAGCAGTGCCACTATAATGGTTCCAGAATCAAAAGGCATACCCATATTATTGACCATAAAAATCTCTGTTTTACCAAAGAAGGCCATAGTTAGCGGGAGCAATAATTTGAATATAAAAAGCAAAATGGCAACAACGACGATATTTGCAAGGATGAAATTTTTAACGGTTATGGTTTTGTAATTTTTAAAATAGTATAAGAATCCAACGGAAGGAATTGTTAGGAGCGCCATAAAATGGACGCCGAAAGACAAGCCGATTACTAAGCTTATAATTAATAGCCATTTGTTACCTCTTGGTGAGTTCATTTCTTCTTCCCAGCGCAAACCCAGCCAAAAGAGAAGCGAAATAAATAAAGAAGCCATGGCATAAACTTCGGCTTCAACAGCATTAAACCAGAAACTGTCTGAAAAGGTAAAAGCTAATGCTCCTACAAAAGCACTACCTAGTATGGCAATTGAGTTGCTTTTATTTGCTTCGGAAAAGGAAACAATAAATTTTCTAAGTAATATCGTAGCGGACCAAAATAAAAATAATATAGTAAAAGCACTTGAAAAAACAGACATCATATTTACCATGAAAGCAACATTTGATTTATCGGAAGCAAACATGGCGAAAAAGGCTCCCATCATCTGAAACAAAGGTGCTCCTGGAGGATGTCCTACCTGAAGTTTTGCTGCGGTTGCAATGTATTCACCACAGTCCCAGAAACTCATTGTGGGTTCTACCGTCAACGTATAGGTAAACAAAGCAATTGTAAAAGTAAACCAGCCTAAAATTGTGTTCCATTTATTGAAATTAAATGTAGCCATAGGAATCAAACTATTTTTTTTTGAGATACAAAGAAACTATTTTTTTGTGGAACGGGCCCTGCATTAACAAATAATTCTAAAACTTTTTGACATTTTTCTTACCCTTTCTGTCAGAGTATAAGCGCTTTTGAAAAATGTTTAGCACTGTTTTAAATTATTTTTGATAAAATAACTATAAATAGTTGCTTAAAATAAAATTTGTATTAAATTTGCACTCGCTTAACAGCAATGGAATTGGTCTATGGTGTAATGGTAACACAACTGTTTTTGGTGCAGTCTTTCAAGGTTCGAGTCCTTGTAGACCAACAAAAAACTCCTCAAGGAATTGAGGAGTTTTTTTATTTTAATAGCATAAGTAATTATATTCGGAAAGTCATCACTGGTTTAATGGTATGATTTACTAGATCTTCACTAATGCTTCCATTTAAAAAATGAGAAAAACCTGTTCTTCCGTGCGTGCACAAAGCGATCAAATCGGCATTCTCATGATCGGCAAAATTCAGAATTCCTTTTTCGACGGTTTTATCGTTGTAAACGTGTAAGGAATATTTGCTATAATTAATATCTTTAACAAAATCAGTAATAATTTTTTCAGCAATTGCTGTTGATTTGAAGGAATTTGGTGTATTTATCATCACTAAAGCCAAATGCGAATCAAATAAATAGGCAAAATCGAGTACTTTTTGGAAGGATTTTTTTATTTCATCTGTAAAATCTGACGCAAAAATAAATTTATGAACTGCAAATTTTTTAATTTCATTCTTGATTACTAAAACTGGAACTTTTGAAGCACGAACCACTTTTTCGGTATTAGAACCAATTACTAGCTCTTGAAATCCATTGGATCCATGAGACCCCATTATTATTAAATCGACATTATTTTTATTGCAAACGTCCATTATCCCTGCAAAAGCTTTTTCAAAGACTACTACTTTTGACACGAGAACGTCTTTGAGATAGTCCTTTTCCATAAGATCTTCCAGGTTAGAAAGCGCTTTATTTTTGAAAAACATAAATTCGGGAATATTTATACCACTATCAATAACAAAACTGCCATGTTGCGGGAGTTCAAGTATGTGTAATAAAATGATTTCACTGTTATTTTCACTTGCAATTTGGGCAGCAACTTTCAATGCGTACTCGGAATACCTAGAAAAATCGGTAGGGACTAGAATTTTTTTCATGATAAAAAAGGATTTAAAAGACTATATTTAACTCGAAGTCAGCACAATAAAGATAAATAATAATTTATCATTAAACAATGATTTACTGTTTTATAAAAAAAACACTATATTTGCACGGTTATTTATTAAATACTAGATAATGAGGCACGCATTGCGTGCCTCTTTTTATAAAGAATATGACATTTAAAGATAAAGTTAAGGATTTACTTAGAGAGGCCCTAGAAGATAAACCCTCTGTTTTTTTAATTGATCTGATTATAACAGAGAGTTTTAAAATTACAGTAAGCTTAGATAGTGATGATGGGATTTTATTACAAGATTGTATTGATATCAGTCGAGTAATAGAAAACAATTTAGACAGAGAAGAGCAAGATTTTTCTCTAGAAGTTGCTTCTGTAGGGGTTGGATCTCCATTAAAGATTATCAGACAATACAAAAAAAATATAGGTAGAAAGCTAATTGTAAAATTGGGTACCGATAAAATTGAAGCGGATCTAGTTGCTGCTAATGAAGAATTCATTACTTTAGCTTGGGAAGCAAGAGAACCAAAAAAGATTGGAAAAGGGAAGGAGACCGTTCAGAAAAGACAGGAAATCCCTTATTCAGACATAAAAGAAGCGATCGTTACAGTAACATTTTAATTAAAGAGTTGGCATGGAAAATTTAGCATTAATCGATTCATTTTCAGAGTTTAAAGACGATAAACTTATTGATCGTGTGACGCTTATGGCGATTTTAGAAGATGTGTTTAGAAACGCATTGAAAAAGAAATTTGGATCAGATGACAATTTTGATATTATCATTAATCCTGATAAGGGCGATATGGAAATATGGCAGAGAAGAGTTATTGTTGCTGATGATGATTTGGATTTAGATCATTTAGAAATTACGCTAACGGAAGCCAGAAAAATAGAGCCTGATTTTGAAATAGGTGAAGAAGTTTCTGAAGAAGTAAAATTAGTTGATCTTGGAAGAAGAGCTATTTTGGCATTGCGTCAAAACTTGATTTCTAAGATCCATGAACACGACAATACAAATCTTTACAAGCAATTTAAGGATTTAGTTGGTGATATTTATACGGCAGAAGTACATCATGTTCGTCCAAGAGTTGTAATTTTGGTCGATGATGAAGGAAACGAAATCATGTTACCTAAAGAAAAACAAATTCCATCTGATTTTTTCCGTAAGGGAGATAATGTTCGTGGGATCATTGAAAGCGTTGAATTAAAAGGGAATAAGCCTCAAATAATAATGTCAAGAACCTCTGAATTGTTCTTGGAGAAATTGTTTGAACAAGAAATTCCTGAAGTTTTTGACGGTTTGATTATGGTTAAAAAAGTAGTTCGAATTCCAGGAGAAAAGGCTAAGGTAGCTGTAGATTCGTATGATGACAGAATTGATCCTGTTGGTGCTTGTGTTGGGATGAAAGGATCCCGTATTCACGGAATCGTTCGTGAGTTAGGAAATGAAAATATAGATGTAATTAATTATACCACCAATACACAACTGTTTATTACTCGTGCATTGAGTCCGGCAAAAGTATCTTCCATTAAAATAAATGAAGAAACAAAAAGAGCAGAGGTTTTCTTGAAATTAGAAGAAGTTTCAAAAGCGATTGGACGTGGGGGACATAATATTAAATTAGCGGGTCTATTGACGGGTTATGAGTTGGATGTCATTCGTGAAGGAACTATAGCTGAAGAAGAAGACGATGTTGAATTAACAGAATTTTCTGACGAAATAGAATCTTGGGTAATTGAAGAATTCGCAAAAATAGGATTGGACACTGCACGAAGTATATTAAAACAAGATGTTAACGATTTAGTAAGAAGAACAGACCTAGAAGAGGAAACGATTTTAGAAGTAATGCGCATATTGAAGGATGAATTTAATGGCTAATTAATTTCTTCTAACAACAAACAAAAAAGGTAATAATAAAAAGGTTTTATGTCTGAAGAGAGAGTAATAAGAATAAACAAGGTTTTAAGGGAATTTAATATTTCGTTAGAAAGAGCTGTGGATTATTTAAAAGATAAGGGAATCGTAGTAGAGTCCAATCCAAATGCTAAAATTTCTGATAAGGAGTATGGTATTCTTCAAAATCAATTTGCTGGCGATAAAGGGAACAAAGAAGCTTCGAAAGAAGTGGGCGAGGAGAAGAAAAAAGAAAAAGAAGCGTTGCGTGTAGAAAGAGAAAGAGAAATTGATGACAAACGCAAGCTCGATGATGAACGCCAAAAATTAAATGTGATTAAAGCGAAGGCTGTAGTTAGTGCGCCAAAACAAGTTGGCACCATTGATCTTAATCCACAAAAACCATCAGAAGTTATTGTGAAAGCAGAAGCTGTTGCTGTAAAACAGGAAGTTCCAGTTGCCAAGGAAGAAACGCCAGTTTCTGTTCCGGAACCATCAAAACAAAAAGTAGTTGAAGTTATTGTTCCTGCTGCAGTTATTCCAGAAAAGACGGCTCCAAAAGAATCTGTAATTCCAAAACCAATAGTTGAGAAGAAGGAAGCTAAGGTTGCTGTAAAAGTAGTTGCGGCGATAGCCCCAAAAGTTGAGGCTGAAATTGTTCCAGAAGAAGCAATTACTACACAATATCAAAAATTGTCTGGTGCTACTTTGACAGGACAAACAATTGATTTATCTCAATTTAATAAGCCTAAAAAGAAAAAAGAAGAGCCTAAAATCACTCCAAATAAACCAGGAGTAAATGCAGCTTCTAATGCCAATGCTAATAAAAACAAAAGAAAAAGAATTATACCAAAACCAGGAGAAGTCAGACCTCCGGGAACTCCCCATGTTGGAGGTATAAATCCTAATAAAATTGTTCCGAATGCTCCTGGAGCGAACAATGTCAATAGAAGTGCACGCCCAGGATTTGTAAGAGGAAACCGTCCTGCAATTGTTGCTAAAGTGGAGCCTACCGAAGAAGATGTAAAAAATCAAATTAGAGAAACTTTAGAAAAACTTCAAGGTAAAGGAGGTAAATCTAAGGCTGCAAAATATAGAAGAGATAAAAGAGATACCCACCGTCAGAAATCGGATGATGAGCAAAGATCTATCGAAGAAGGCAGTAAAACTATTAAAGTTACAGAATTTGTAACTGTTGGTGAAATTGCAATAATGATGGATGTTCCAATTACAAAAGTGATTGGAACATGTATGTCACTGGGAATTATGGTTACGATGAATCAGCGCTTGGATGCTGAAACTTTATCGATAGTTGCTGATGAATTTGGATATGAAGTTGAATTTATTACTTCAGAATTAGAGGATTCTATACAAGTAACAGAAGATAAAGAAGAGGATTTAGTTTTCAGAGCGCCTATTGTAACTGTAATGGGTCACGTAGATCACGGTAAAACGTCTTTACTGGATTATATTCGTAAAGAAAATGTTATAGCAGGTGAATCAGGAGGAATTACACAGCACATTGGTGCTTATGGAGTGACACTTGATAACGGGCAGAAAATTGCATTTTTGGATACTCCAGGACACGAAGCTTTTACAGCGATGCGTGCACGTGGGGCTCAGGTTACCGATATTGCCATTATTGTGATTGCAGCGGATGATGATATCATGCCACAAACAAAAGAAGCCATTAGCCATGCTCAGGCAGCTAATGTGCCTATTATTTTTGCCATCAATAAAATAGATAAACCGAATGCCAATCCAGAGAAGATAAAAGAAAAATTAGCAGGTATGAACTTGCTGGTTGAAGATTGGGGAGGAAAAATACAATCGCATGATATTTCTGCAAAAGCAGGAACAGGGGTAAAAGAATTACTTGAAAAAGTATTGTTAGAAGCGGAACTTTTAGATTTAAAAGCGAATCCTAATAAGCCAGCTACAGGAACTGTAGTAGAGGCATTCTTAGATAAAGGAAAAGGATATATTTCTACTATATTGGTACAAAACGGTACATTAAAAGTAGGGGATTATATGTTGGCCGGTAAGCAGCACGGTAAGATTAAAGCGATGCATGATGAACGTGGCAATGTTGTGAAAGTAGCAGGTCCATCTACGCCAGTATCTGTTTTAGGATTGGACGGTGCGGCAACAGCTGGTGACAAGTTTAACGTTTTTGAGGATGAAAAAGAAGCCAAAGCAATTGCGGCCAAACGAACTCAATTAATGCGTGAGCAGTCTGTTCGAACCCAAAGGCATATTACACTTGCAGAGATTGGACGTCGAATTGCCTTAGGGCAGTTTAAAGAATTAAACATTATCTTAAAAGGAGATGTTGATGGATCTGTTGAAGCTTTGTCAGATTCGTTCTCTAAATTATCTACTGAAGAGATTCAAATTAATATTATACACAAAGGTGTTGGAGCGATCACTGAAACTGACGTAATGTTGGCTTCTGCTTCGGATGCTATCATTATTGGATTTAATGTTCGTCCCGCAGGAAATGCAAGACAATTAGCCGACAAAGAAGAAATTGATATCCGTAATTATTCTATTATTTACGATGCTATTGATGATTTGAAAGATGCAATGGAAGGAATGCTTTCTCCGGAAATGAAAGAAGAAATCACTGGAACAGCTGAAATTAGAGAGATATTTAAAATATCTAAAGTAGGTTCTATTGCGGGTTGTATGGTTACGGATGGTAAGATAGCACGTAACTCTAAAATTCGAATTATTAGAGAAGGAGTTGTTGTCTTTACGGGTGACTTACTAGCTCTTAAACGATTTAAAGACGATGTAAAAGAGGTTTCTAAAGGATATGATTGTGGTATTCAAATTAAAAATTACAACGACATAGAGGAAAGAGATCTTATAGAAGCTTTCCAAGAAGTTGCGGTTAAAAAGAAACTTAAATAGTATAATAAGTAATAAAAAAAGCGTCTCCATTCAAGAGACGCTTTTTTTGTTCTAGCCAATTTTGTATAAACTATTTATTGGGTTTAATTAGGAATGCATTAGGGTATCTTTTTTTAATCTCTAATAAGTTTCTTTCGGCTTCTATTCTCGATTTAAAATTCCCTACCCATACCTTGTATACTGGAGTGCTAAAAACGATGGTCGCGTCGAAATTTTTATTGTCTCTTCTAAATTCGGTTAATGTCTTCCTAGAAGTTTCGCTATCGCCATTATAAATTTGGATTTTATATCGGTCATTGACTGTTATTGAAGAGTTAATCTTTCTCTTTTCATTTAACAGCTGTTCGAACTTTGGATCTTGAGTGAGGGTTGCTGTTTGTTCTTGTGCCTGTAAATCGGCGCCATAAATAGTGCAGACAATCAGTAGGTAAAGGCTTCTTTTTAATGTTAAAATTCTCATAAAACGGTGATTTTTATACAAATGTAAACTTTATGGAATTAAACAAACCGATATATTTTATTTAGAATTAATATAAATTGAATTTTTGACTATTTTTGGTTTTTGAGACTAGTTCTTAAGTCGTATTTTTGTGCAAGTTTTAAAACAAAGTCGGTTTATTTAGTGTAAATACGCACAAAAATAAGAGGCTAATTTTAGTCGATAATCATTACAAAACATGAAAAAAGTGGGTAACCATAATTCGATTTCAAGGATTATAATTTTTAGTTTAGCTTTAATGCTAACGTTGTCCTTATCTTCAAATGCTCAAAATGCTGCTCCTGCGGCACCAGCAACTACAG